>Ga0070737_10001007_pt1 | contig 45986 bp, 46 predicted proteins | sample Coa_R1_10_FD_66438 | JGI IMG/M metagenome (GOLD analysis project Ga0070737, IMG submission 66438) | Surface soil microbial communities from Centralia Pennsylvania, which are recovering from an underground coalmine fire - Coalmine... | ecosystem: Environmental > Terrestrial > Soil > Unclassified... | reverse complement strand
CGCCGGTGAGGCGCTGGTGCGCGTGACCCACTGCGGCGTGAACCCCATCGATCGCAGCGTGATCGGCGGCCGCTTCACGTGGCTCCCGCTGCCGCACACGCCCGGGGTGGAGATCGTCGGCGTGGTAGAGGCGCTGGGCCCCGGCACCGACGGCGCGCCGCCGCCCGGCACGCCGGTGGCGCTGGCGTTCCGCCTGTTCTGTGGCCGCTGCCGTTACTGCCTGGTCGGGCGCGAGGAGGCGTGCCTCGCCGACCCGCGCGGCCGCAACGCGCCGGTGGCGATCGGCGTCACCGCCCCGGGCGGGTTCGCCGAGTACGTGATCGCCCCGGCGCAGAACTGGCTGCCCGTGCCGGCGGGGCTCGCGGCGGTCGACGCCTGCACCGCTGTGGTCGACGGCACCACCGCCTGGCACATGCTCGACCGCGCGCGGGTGCACAGCGGCGACCAGGTGCTGGTGGTGGGCGCCACGGGCGGCGTGGGCCTGTACGCGGTGCAGATGGCCCGGCTGCGCGGCGCCCGGGTAGCCGCGCTCGGCGGCGGGGCCGCGAAGGCGCGGCAGCTGAGCGCCTGGGGCGCCGAGCTGGCGATCGACTACACCACGGAGGACGTGCTCGCCCGCGTGCGCGAGTGGACCGACGGCCGCGGCGCCGATGTGGTGGTCGATCCGCTGGGCGCCGGCACGTGGGCGACCAGCATCGCGGCGCTGGCCCCCTTCGGCCGCTATGTGACCTGCGGCATCCTCACGGGCGCCGAGGTGACGCTCAACCTGGCGCCGTTCTACGCCCAGCAGCAGGAGATCCTTGGCTCCACGGGCGGGGCGCGCGCCGATCTGGCGCGCGTGCTGGCCGAGCTGGGCGCCGGCCGCCTGCGCGCGCCCATCTGGCGCCGGTTCCCGTTCGCCGAGGCCCCGGCGGCGCTGGCGGCGCTGGGCGACCGCAGCCGCGTGGGCAAGATCGTGCTCGACGTGGCGGCCTGATGCGGGCCGCGTCCTCAGCGCCGCAGCCGCGCGTGGGCCCACGCTAGGCCGACCAGCGTCACCGCGTCGGTCAGCTCGCCGCGGCACGCGCGGGCCCAGGCTTCCTCCAGCGGCAGCCAGGCGAGCGCCAGCCGCTCGGTCGGCTCGGGGCTCGCCGGGCCCTCGCGCAGTGCGGTGGCCAGAAACACGTAGCTGGCCTGTGGCGTCAGGCCCTGGCTGAGGTGGCAGCGCCCCAGCGGCTCCCAGCGCGCGGCAGTCAGCCCGGTCTCCTCGCGCAGCTCGCGCTGGGCGGCGGCCAGCGGCGCCTCGCCGGGGTGGACGGCCCCCGAGGGCACCGCCCAGGCGTAGGCAGCCAGGGGATAGACCCACTCGCCCACGAGGCACACCCGCCCCTGGGCGTCGAGGGCCACCACCCCGGCGTTGTCGGCCGTCTCCACCACGTACCAGTCGCCGGCGCGACCGTCGGGACGCCGCACGCGGTCGTGGCGCACTCGGAACCAGGGGTTGCGATGGACGACTTCGCTGGCCAGCAGCCGCCAGGGATTTGCCGCGTCGCCGCCCGCGGGGTCAGTCATCGGCCTGGAGCCAGCGCAGCGCCTCGCGGCGGCGCTCCTCGGCCGGCGGCGGGGCGAATGGGTTGCGCTCGGGCGCCGCCGGGCGCTCGGCCAGGAACGGGTTGCGCGGCAGCGCCGGCTCCTCGCGTCGCGCCGGGGCGGCGGCGAACGGGTTATCGCGCACGGCCTCGGGGCTGGGGCGCTCGGGCGGTGCCTCGCCCGCGGGCAGGCTGGCCAGCCAGCGGGCCAGCTCGGCGCGCGGCACGGCAGCGGTGGGCCGATCGTCGAACGTGCTGACGAACTCGCGCGCGGGCGTGTCGCGCGCGACCGGCGGGGGCTCGCGGTCGAGCGCCGGGCCGTACTGCCGCACGTACAGCCGGTGCCCGCCGTGCGTCAGCTCCAGCTCGACGTGCTCGAACCCGTGGAAATCGACCGCGTCGCGGCGCACGCGGGCGCGATGGCCGCGCAGGAAGCTCACGGTCAGCCGGTCGAGGCCGGTCTGTATGTGCCGCGCCAGCTCATCGTAATCCCAATCGAGCAACCCCATGGCCGTCTTCCCTACCGAGCCGCCGTAGAGGCGGCAGCCAGATTTGCTTCCCTCTCCGCCGGTACTCTGCCACAGGCGCCCCACCGCGGCAAACCCCGCGCGCCGGGAGACCGCCCGCCGGCCCCGAAATTCCAATAACCGCCGACGCGCATGCTACAACGTGAGCGTCCCTCACGCGATCGGTACCCGAGCGACCCCGTGGCAGCCACAGGCAGCGGATCATCCCGAGCCCGGCTCGACATTCGTTGAGAGGAGCTGGCATGTACCCACCAGAGCAGGCGCCTTCGATCGCGGAGTTCGTGCGGGGCGCGAACACGGCGGCTCGTGCCGAGGCCGCCAGCATCGCCCAGGAGCTGCGGGCAGGGGGCGAGGCCGCCTGGAGTGCCCCCACCGCCTGCGCCGGCTGGACGGCGCGCGATGTGGTGGCGCACTTGGTGTTCGGCGTCGAGATCTTCCAGGCGTACACCGAGGCCTACCTGGAGGGGCGGGCGAGTCCGTCGGTCACCCTGGCTGCCCGGGCCGAGCGCCAGGCCGCGCTAGCGGCACGTCCGCGCGAGGCGCTGCTCGACGAGCTCGAGCACCTGACCGACCAGTTTGCCCGGCTGCTCGACGCTCAGCCCGCGGCGGCGCTCGAACGCCCCGTCCCGCTGCCATTTGGACAGTTCCCGTTCTGGTGGATGAGCACCGGGCGCGTGAACGAGCTGGCGCTGCACCACTGGGACCTGCGCGCGCCGCGCGAGCCAGATGCCCGCGTGGCCTCCGCCGCGCTGCCGTTCATCGTGCCCACCAACCTGGCCGCCGTGCCGCTGCTGGCGCGGGGCGAGCGTCAGGATGGGGTCTGGCAGCTGGCGATCACGGACATGGCGACCGAGCCGCGCACCTTGCGCGTGGCCGACGGGCAGGTAGACGTGACGGCCGGACCATCCGCCGACGCGCGGTGCACGCTCCGACTCGACGGGGACGCGCTCGTGCGCCTGCTCTGGGGCCGCCTCGACCTGGCGCGCGCCATCGACACGGGCCGCGTACAGGTCGCGGGCGACCGCGACCACGCGCTGGCCCTACAGCGCCTGTTCCCGGGCCTATAGCCCTCCGCGGCCGCGCGAAGGGCAGGTCCACTCCAAACGGGCAGCGGTACCGCAGCAGAGCCCCGCGCTGGCGCACTAGGGCGTGCGCGCGACCTCGTCGAGAAAGGCCACGAGGTGCTCCACGGCGCGCTCGCACCAGTAGCGGAAGTTGCCGGCCGAGGGCCAGCCGACGTGCGGCGTGAGCACCACGTTGTCGAGCTGCCGCAGCGGATGGTCGGCCGGCAGCGGCTCCTGCTGATACACATCGAGCGCCGCGCCGGCCAGCCGCCCCGCGCGCAGCAGATCGACCAGGGCGGCCTCATCTACGAGCGCCCCGCGCGCCGTGTTGATCAGGTAGGCGCCGGGCTTGAGGAGCTGCAGGCGCTCGCGGGAGAGCAGCCCGCGGTTCTCGGGCGTCAGGCGCAGGTGGATGGTCACCACGTCGGCCACGCGCAGCACGTCGTCCAGCTCCAGGCGCGTGGCGCCATGGGCCGCTGCGCGCTCGGGCGTGAGCGTTGGCCCCCAGGCGACCACCCGCATGCCCAGCACCTGCGCGAGGCGCGCCACCTGGCTGCCGATCCGCCCGAAGCCCAGCACGCCGAGCGTCTTGCCATAACAGTCCTCGCCTACATAGACGGGCCAGCCACCCGCGCGCAGCTGGCGGTCGGCCCAGGGGATGCGGCGCAGCAGGCCGATGAGCAAGCCGATGGTCAGCTCGGCGACCGGGTAGTCGGGCCCGCCGGTGGTGACGATGCGCACCCCGTGGGCCGCCGCCGCGGCCTGGTCGACGTGGTGGAGCCCGCTGCCCGTCTGCACGAGCAGGCGCAGGGCGGGCGCCGCCGCGAACAGCGCGGCATCGAACGGCGTGCGCTCGCGCATGGCGACCACGGCGACCGCGCCGGCCAGCCGGCGGACGCGTTCCTCGAAGGTGGGGGCGGGGTCCGTGTAACGCCGGACCTCGGCGCGCGCGGCCAGCCGTTCCAGGCTGGGCTGGTGCGCGAACGCGTCTTGCCAGTCGTCGAGGATCACCACCAACGGGCGGGCCATGGCCGCGACCTCCTCCGCTACAGCGGCGGCGCGGGCGCGCCGCTACCGCGCGCAGTGTAGGCGGCCGCGTGCGCCCTGGGCAACCCCCGCGTCTCGCCCCACCGCGCCCATGCCGGCACCGGGCGGCGTCGTCAGGCCACAAGCCGCTAGAATGCGGAGACAGCACCGACCCGCACTCATCCAACAGGGGGCAAGCGACCTCGATGGGCGGACGCACGGGGTTCACGGGCGCGCGGTTGCTGCTGCCGCTCGTGCTGCTAGCCGCCGTTGCCTGCGCCCCCGCCACCGGCGCCCCGCCCGGGGCACTGCCCACCACCCCGCGCGCCGGCTACGATCGGCTCCAGGAGGCGTACACCGTGTGGCAGCTCGTCGACCGCGCGCGCGAGGCCACCGCCCGGCTTCATCACTGGCGGGAGCTAGATGTCACCACCGGCAGCTGGTGGGAGTACAGCAGCCCCAACATCGTGCACTACCAGTTCGTCGGGCGCGACGGACAGCTCCTCGAGGGGTACGAGAGCGAGGAGACCGCCTGCTGGCGTCGCGCCGATGGCCAGTGGGACCGCCGCGCCATCAGCCGCCGGCCACCCGCCGCGCCCGCACTCGCTGACGATCTCTTCACCAACATCGCGCAGATCATCCCGGAAGGCCAGACCGACCTGGACGGAACGCGCGTGCAGGTGGTGCGCCTGGCGCAGCGGGCCGGCGAGCGGCGCTGGTCCACTCTGGCCTCCGACCGCGAGCTGCGCCTGTGGATCGGCCTAGACGACGCGCTGCCGCGGCGCGTGGAGATCGCTCGGCCCACCTTTCGCCAACCGGAGTACTACAGTATGCGGCTGCTGAGTGACTTCGACCAGCCGGGCGACCTGACCCCGCCCTGCTCGTGAGCGCCGGGCCATGCTCGTCGAGTGCGTGCCGAACTTCAGCGAGGGACGCGATCTCGCGACCATCGCGGCGCTGCAGGCTGCGGCCGCTGTGCCCGGGGTGCGGCTGCTGGACACACACAGCGACCCCGACCACCATCGCACCGTGCTCACCCTCGTTGGGCCGCCCGACCCGCTCGCCGAGGCGGCGTTCGCCACCGTGCGCGTGGCCGCCGAGCGGATCGACTTGCGCCGCCACCGTGGGGTACACCCGCGCATCGGTGCGGCGGACGTGGTGCCGTTCGTGCCGCTCGGCGACACCCCGATGGCGGTGTGCGTGGCGCTCGCCGAACGGGTCGGTGAGCGGATCGGGCGCGAGCTCGGCCTGCCCGTGTACCTCTACGGCGAGGCGGCGCGCCGGCCGGAGCGGCGCGCGCTGCCGCACATCCGCCGCGGCGAGTACGAGGGGCTCGCGGCGACGATCGGCCGCGACCCGGACCGCGCCCCCGACTTCGGCCCCGCGGCGCTCGGCCCGGCGGGTGCGGTGGCCGTGGGCGCGCGGCGGCCGCTGGTCGCCTTCAACATCCTGCTCGGCACCGAGGACCTGGCGGTGGCGCGGGCGGTGGCGCGGGCGGTGCGCGCATCCAGCGGCGGGCTGCCTGCGGTCCAGGCCATCGGAGTGCCTGTCTCTCGCCCCGGCGTGGTACAGGTCAGCCTGAACCTCCTCGACCCACAGCAGACCGACCCGCTCGCCGTCGTGCGGGCGGTGGCCGCGGCAGCGGCGCGGCACGGGGTGGCCATCGTGGAGAGCGAGCTGGTAGGGTTGGCCCCCGTGGCGGCGCTGCTGCCGGCCGCCGCGGCGGCGCTGCACCTGCCCCGCTTGCAACCGCGGCAGGTGCTGGAGGTAGCCTGGGCCCTGGCCGCCGCGGAGCACGACGGCGCGCACTAGCCGCTGCGGCAGTCAGTCCGTAGAGTCCTGCGCGGCGGCGCGGTCGTGCGCGGCAAGGGCCATCTGGACCAGCTGCCGCACCTGGTCGATGCGGTACGGCTTGCTGAGCATGTAGCGCGCCCCGCAAGCCTCCCGCTCCTGGGGATCGATCGTGTTGCCCCACCCGGTGATGAGCGCCACGGGCAGATCGGGGAGCTGGCGCGTCAGCTCGCGCGCCAACTCCAGCCCGCTCATGCCGGGCATGCCGACATCGGTGAGTACGAGCGCGTAGCGGCGGGCGGCCACCGCGGCGAGCGCCTCGGCGCCGCTGTAGCAGACATCGACCTCGTAGCCGTCGAGGGTGAGGATCTGCTGGAGCATGGCCGCCAGCTTGGGATCGTCGTCCACCACGAGCAGGCGACCGGCGCGCCATATACTCCCGTTCACCGCCGGCTCCACTGTGGACAGCGCCGTGGGCTCGCCGGCGGCGGGCAGCCACAGGCGCATGGTCGTCCCTTCCCCGGGCGCGCTCTCCACCCGGAGAGTACCGCCGTGGCTGGCGATGATACCATACGACACCGCGAGCCCCAGGCCGGTGCCCTCGCTACCCTTGGTGGTGAAGAACGGCTCGAAGATATGCGCCTGGATCTCGGGCGGCATGCCCACGCCGTCATCGCGGACCCACAGCTCGACCTGGTCGCCATCGGGGCGGCAGCCGACCTCGATGTGCCCCCCCTGGGGCAGCGCGTCGGCAGCGTTGTTGATGAGGTTGACCAGCACCTCGCGCAGCTCGCCCGGGTCCCCGAGGACCACCGGCGTGTCGAGCACATCGAGGTGGACGGAGACGGTGGCGCCTCGGCGCTGGGCGGCGTTGCGCCAGCGCGGCTCGCTGACGGCGATGGCGTCGCGCAGGAGCTCTTCGGCCTCGATGGCCACGCGGGTGCCGGTACCAGCGCGCTGGGCGAAGGCCTGGATGCGGCGAATCATCGCCGCGCCATCCTCGGCCGCCCGCAGGATGTAGTCGACCGCCTCGGTTACCAGCGGGTGCTGGACCTCGGCGGCGAGCAGCTCGCTGCGGCTCATAATGGCGGCCAGCATGTTATTGAAGTTATGCGCCACCCCGGCGGCCAGCTCGCCCAACGCGCGCAGCTTGTCGGCCTGGGTCAGCTGGCGCTCCAGGGCGCGGCGAGTCGTCACATCGCGCACCACGGCCACGGCCCCCGTGACCGCACCGTGCTGCCACACCGGCGCGGCGCTGACGCTGACCAATCGCTCGCTGTTGCCCGAGCGTAGCAGGTACTCGCGCTCGGCCGTGGTCGCCCCGCGGTGTGCAGCCGCTTCGAGTACCCGCTCGCCGCCCGGCTGGAGCGTGGCCGGGTCGATGAGCAGGTCGTCCAGCGAGCTGGGGTGGTCGAGCAGCGCGGCGCGCTCGTGGCCGAGCAGCTGCTCGGCGGCGCGGTTGAGGCGGACGACGCGTAGCTCGCGGTCCACCACGATCACCGCGTCGGCCATCTGTTCGAGCACCGCCTCCAGCTGCGAGGCGCGGGCCTCGGCCAGGGTGGCCATCGTCTGCAGGCGCTGGCGCATCTCCTCGGCCTGGCGGGCGCGCTGTTCCTGAGCGGCCAGCAGGCGAGCCCGCTCGATCGCTAGCGCGCCGTGGCTGGCGAGCAGCTGCAGCGCTTCCACATCGTGCTGATCGTAGCGGTGGGTCTCGGAGCGCGACGCGACGATCAGGCAGCCCAGCACCTGCTCGCCGAGGCGCAGCGGTACGGCCACGGCGGTGCGCAGGCTGGAGCGGCGGGCATGCGCCGGCACGCCCGGCACCTGGGCGAGGTCCTCGACGATGAGGGGCTGGCCGTCGGTCAGCACGCGGCCCGAGACTCCCTCCCCCAGGCGGATGTCGCTGCTATCCGGCTCGATGTGGCCATCCTGTGCGGCGATGATGGGGGCCCCCTCCGGCCCCTCGCGCAGGACGAGCGCGGTGGCGTCGCCACCGACGAGCTGGCGGGCGTGCAAGAGAATGCCCTCGAACACGTGCTGGCGATCGGTCTGGGCGGCGAGGGCCAGGGCGACCTCGGTCACCGCCGCGCGCGCCCGCTCGGCCCGTTGGCGCGCCCGCTCGGCCTCGGCCATGCGCGCGCTGGCGATCGCCGCGGCGGCGTGGTGAGCGAACTGGCGGGCAGCCTCCAGATCGAGCGGCCCGAACCGATCCGGCCCGCCCCAGTCGAGCAGCAGCAGGGTGCCGAACACCTCGCCCCGCTGCAACAGCGGGGCGGCGAGCACCACTGCCCCCGGCGTGTGGGGGCCGAGATCGATGCCGCGGGTAACCAGCATGCGCTCGGCCTGGCTCTGAGCGACCGCGCGGTCCAACACCCCCGGGCCCAGCTGCGCCAGGGCGGCGGCAGCGTCCGCGTCGACCTCGCTGTACTCGGTCGCCTGGGGGTCGTTGAGCCGCAGGCGACAGATCGCCACCCCGAACAGCTGGCGCGCCTCGCGACAGAACCGCACCAGCAGCGCCTCCAGCGGCTCTGGCTGCTCGGCAGCGGCGGCTAGGCTGAGCAGCGTTTCCGCCACCCGCGCCCGCCGTGCCTCGCGCTGCTCCGCCGTGCGGGCCCGCAGCAACGCCTCGATGCGCGCCAGCAGCACCTCGACGTCGAACGGCTTCGGCAGGAAATCGTCGGCGCCACTGGCCAGCGCGGTGACCTGCGCCTCGCGCCCGCCCCGCGCGGTGAGGATCAAGATCTTGAGATGGGCGCCCTCGGGCCGCGCGCGTAGCTCGCGGCACAACGCCAGGCCGTCTTTGCCGCCCGGTAGGGCCCAGTCGAGCACCAGCAGGTCGTAGGCGGCGACCGTGGCGGCGGGATCGAGAGGGGCGGCGCTACGCGCCAGCGTGACCCGATAGCCGGCCTCGGCCAGCACGTCCTCCAACAACGGCCCGAGCAGAGGATCGTCCTCGACGATCAGCACGCGCTCGCCTGCCATGGTAGCCCTCACCCGCCTGTGCTAGGCCCGATACAACGCCGCGACGAACCCGCTCGCCTCCAGTCGCTTGAGGATGGACGAGTCGACCAGCCGTTCGGCCGTCTCCGCGTCGGCGGTGGGCAGCGCCGCGGCTACCTCCGCGGGGTCGAGGTAGGGAACCGGCGCGGCGTCGAGCAGCCGCGCCCGCACGATCGGCTCGCTCTGCTGGGCAGCGGTGGGGCCGAGCCGCTGGGCGAGCAGCGCGCGCGCGGCCTCCGGCTGCGTCTTGACCAGTGCGATGCCCTCCAGCGTCGCGCGCAGGAACCGCTCCAAGATCGGTTGGCGGATGGCCGCCAGCTGGCGGTTGGCCACGATGGCCAGGTCTGGCGAGCCGCCCAGCAGCACGATCGCGTCGGCCCCCGCTCCCTGCTCCAGGAGGGCCCCGGATAAGGGGGCGAGATACACCGCCACCTCCCCGCTCGCCAGCCGCTGGTAGGCCGCCGCCGCGTCGCGCTCCTCGCGGAGTTCCACCTGCAGGCCGTTGCGAGCGAACAGCTCGCGCTCGATCGCGACCCAGTAAGGCAACAGCAGCGGCGAGGCCTGGCTATACAGCACCCGCACGGGCTCTAGCGGCGCGGCGACCTGCTGCGGCGTGGGCGCCACGGCGCCACCGCTCGCCCCGCCGCCGCAGGCGGCCAGCAGCCAGGTCCCCAGCAGGACCCCCCACACCCAGCGCGCGGCGCGCGTACAGCCAGTCACGAGCGCGGGTCCTCCGCCGGGGGCGCAGCCGTCGCGCTCCCCAGGATCACCGCCCGCTCCTCCGCCGTCAGCTCGTACTCGGCCAGCGCCTCGTCGGGAGCGGTGCGCAGCAGCAGGCGGAACGCCTCGTCGCGCAGCGCGCGCGCCATCACGCGCTCCAGCTCGGGCAAGGACATCCAGCTTCCCTCTCCCCTACCCTGATCCGGTCCGAGGCCAGTATAACGCGCGGGCGATTATGTAACGAGCGCGTCCGGCCACCGGGTGGGGGCGCTCCCCCCGGCGCCGGGGCGCCGCCCGCTATAGTACTCTTTGTGCGCCAGATGTTGCCGGCGGAGGCGGCCGCGGCGCAAGGGGGCTAGTAGGCTTGCTGGCGGGGAACAGCGCGGCCGTGCGCGGGCCGCGGCGCGTTGCGCTGATCGCCATCACGCGCCGTGGCGCGGCCCTAGCCACTCAGCTAGCGGCTGCGTGGCCGCACGCCGACCTCCACGTGCTGGCGCGCTGGTGCGCGGCCGCCGGCCCCCGCGCGCGGCCTCTTGAGGGGCGGCTAGCCGCCGCGGTGCCGGGGTTGCTCGCGCGCTACGAGGGCCTGGTGTTCTTCAGCGCCGTGGGGATCGCCGTGCGCCTGGTGGCCCCGCACCTCCGGGACAAGTGGCACGACCCGGCGGTCGTGGCGGTCGACGAGGCCGGGCGCTGGGCGGTGAGCGTGCTGGCCGGCCATGCGGGCGGCGGCAACGCGCTGGCCCAGGCCGTAGCGGCGGTGCTGGGCGCCCAGGCCGTGATCACCACCGCCTCGGAGGCGCAGGGCCTCTTGCCCCTGGAGGCGCTGGCCACCGAGCGCGGCTGGCGGCTCGCTCAGCCAGCCCCCACCGCGCGAGTGAGCGCCGCGCTGGTCAACGGCGAGCGCCTGGGCTGGGTAGTGGACGCGCCGCTGGCCCCCATGGAGCCGCCATGGCCGTGCGAGCAGTTCCCGCACCTCGCGGCCCTGGCCGCCGCCGGTTGCCCCGGGGTGGTAGTCAGCGATCGCTTGCTGGCCGCGCCGCTGGCGGCCGTGGCGGCCACGCGCTGGGTCGTGCTGCGTCCCCCCTCGCTGGTGCTCGGCGTGGGGGCCAGCCGGGGGGCGAGCGCGGAGGAGATCGAGGCGCTGGCGCGCGAGGCGGTAGCCGCCGCCGGGCTCGCCTGGGAGAGTATCGGCCTGGTGGCCACGCTCGACCGCAAGCTGGCCGAGCCGGGCCTGGTGGCGTTCGCGGCGCGGCACAGCCTGCCGCTACGCGGCTATCCGGCCGCGGCCCTGGCGAGCGTGCCGGTGCCGCACCCGTCGGCGGTGGTCGGGGCCGCCGTCGGCACACCATCGGTCGCCGAGGCGGCGGCCCTGCTCGCCGCGGGGGGGATGTTGGTCGTGCCTAAGCGGAAAGGGCGCCGCGCGACGGTCGCGGTCGCCCGGTGCGGGACGGGAGGCGAATGGGCCAGCTGTGGGTAGTCGGGCTGGGGCCGGGCACGCCGGCGCTGCTCACCGGCGAGGCGCGTATGGCGCTGGAACGGGCAGCGGTAATCGTCGGCTACCGCGCGTACGTCGATCAGGTCCGGCCCTGGCGGCCCGAGGCGCTCTACCGGGCCTGGCCGATCGGCGCCGAGCGCGCGCGCGCTCGCGAGGCCGTGGAGCTAGCCGCCACGGGGCAGCCGGTGGCGCTGGTGTCCAGCGGGGACGCGGGCGTATACGGCATGGCCGGGCTGGCGCTGGAGGAATGGGAACGCCTCCCGCCCCCGCGGCGGCCGGCGCTGGCGGTGTTGCCGGGCGTCACCGCCCTGCTGGCCGCCGCGGCGCTGCTCGGTGCACCGCTAGGCACCGACTTCGCCGCGGTCAGCCTCAGCGACCTGCTGGTGCCCTGGCCGACGATCGCGCGCCGGCTGGAAGCGGCGGCGGCCGCCGACTTCGTCCTCGCCCTGTACAATCCGGCCAGCGCGGCCCGCAGCTGGCAGCTCTCCGCAGCCTGCGCGATCCTGCTGCGCCACCGCCCCGCCACCACCCCGGTGGGGCTGGTGCGCGCCGCCTATCGCGAGGGGCAACACGTGGCGATCGTGGCGCTTGGCGAGCTGGCCGCGCAGCCGGTGGACATGCTCACCATCCTGATCGTCGGCAACCGCGCCACGCGGCGCTGCGGCCCGTGGCTGCTCACCCCCCGCGGCTACCAGCGAGATACCCCGGCGGGCGACTAACCGGGCGGCAATGCGGGCGGGTCGGTGGCGACTGGCGTGGGGGCTGGTGGCTCGGCCGGTTCCCCGGTGGGCACGGGAGCCGTGGCGGCGAGGGGGAGCACCAGCGGTGACTCCCCCGGCTGGCGCTCGTACCACAGCGCCACCACCGGCACGCCCTTGCGCACCGCGTAGGCGAGGTTGCCCACGATCTGCCCGGCCAGCCGGTTGCTATCCAACGCGCCCCCGAGCAGCTCGTCCGGCACTTGCAGGGGGGTCGGCAGCTGCAGCGTCTCGTCGGCCGTGCGCAGGCGGAACTGGAACGCGTCGTAGCGGATCGGGTCGCCGCCCAGGTTCTCCAGCCGCAGCCGCACCAGCACATACTCCCAGGCAGGATCGGTTGGGGCGCCGCGCTCCAGGTAGGGCCGCTGCACGCCGAGCAGCGTGATGCGCAGGTTACCGCGCGTTACCTGCCCCGGCCCACGGGAGACCGCCTCGGGGACCGGGGCGCCAGCGCGCTCGGCCACGGCCGCCAGCGCGTCCCGTGCCGCACGCAGCTGGGCGGTCCACTCGGCGGGCGGCGGCTCGCCAGTCGCCACGGCGACCAGCAGCAGGCGCCGCAGTTGCTCGATGGGCTCCAGGGCCTGGAGCAGCTGGGCATGCAGCGCGGCGGCGGTGGCGGGCGGACGCTGGTCGCGCGCCTCCTGGCCGAGCTGGCCCCAGGCGTCTAGGGCCAGCGCGAGCTCGCGGCGCCAGGCAGGACTCGCCAGGTCGAACGTGCTGGGCACCGCCTGCAGCGCGGCGCGTTGCCGCGCGAGATAGCTGGCCAGCCACTGCGGATAGTCGGTGTCCGGCGGCGCGTCCTGGGCCGCCAGCAGCGGTGCGCTGGCGCGTGCCAGCCCGACGCTGAGCAGTAGCGCGACCACGCCGCACGCGAGCCAGCGGGTCCGTGCCTTCACCAGTATCCTCCCCCCCCCCGCCTTCCGCGGGCGCGCCGGATGCGGAGGGCCGGCTGCCGCCGCGCGTCGCGCTATTGTAGTACGACGCGAGCGCGGAGGGCGCGCCCCCCGCCATGGTGCCGGCCTCCCAGCCCATCGTGTATGCTCGAAGGCCAGGAGCGATCGCGAGGGGGTGGCGCACGGCCCCAGCGCCGGGGTGAGGGATGGCGATACGGCGGGTCGGCGCGGCCGCGCTGGTGCTGGCCGCTGCACTATGGGTCGCGACGCGGGCAGCGGCACCGGCGCAGGAGCTACGCAACCCGATCCCGCCCAGCTCCGACTCGCTGGCGCGCGGGCGTGCGCTGTACGCCGAGCATTGCGCGATCTGCCACGGCGTCACCGGCCGCGGCGACGGGCCGCTGGCGCGCACCATGGTACCGCGGCCAGCCGACCTGCGCGTGCACCTGGCGGAGGGGCATAGCGACGCCGAGCTCTTCGACTGGGTCAGCAACGGGATCCCCGACACGGGCATGGGCGGGTTCGCCGACGTGCTGAGCGAGGAGGACCGCTGGCACGTGATCAACTATATCCTGACGTTCGTGGCCGGCGACCGGTGAGACGGGCGGACGACGCCATGCGGTGGGCTCTAGTCCCTCTGGCGATGGTGCTCGGCCTGGTGGGCGTCGCCAGCTGCCAGGCCGCGCCCAGCAACTCGTCCGCGCGCTCCGTTGTCGACGCCCCCCTGCCCGCCGATGTGCAGGGTACGCTCACCTACCAGCGCGACGGCAATATCTACGTGCTCCCCCTGACCAGCAAGCAGGAGCGCAAGCTGACGGACTTCCCGCCCGCGGCCCCCGCCGTGTTCAGTGCCCGCGCGCCCGACGGCTCGCGGCTGGCCTACGTGCGCCAGGAGGGCCTGGGCTCGGCGCTGTACCTCGCGAACAGCGACGGTGGCGACGCGCGCAAGCTGCTTGATGTGAGCGAGGCGGGTGCAACCCTGGAATGGCTCCAGTGGACCCCCTCCGGCGACGCGCTCTTGTACACCTACCATGGCTTTCTGATGGAGGGCACGCGGATCCTGGGGGAGTTGTTCCGCGCCGAGCGCCTCGATGTCGCGGGCGGCAGCCCCACGGTGGTGGTCGAGGACGCCGAGGGCCCGACCATGGCGTCGACCGGCGCCATCGCCTTCGTGCGCACCACCCGCACGGGGCAGCAGCTAGTGGTGCGCGAGCCGGAGGGCTCCGAGCGCGTGCTAGTCCCCGAGCGCTCGTTCACCAGCCTCGCCGCGCCGCGCTTCTCGCACGACGGCCGGCGCGTGGCCTTCGTAGCCGTCGGCGAGGGGCCGCAGGTAGGCGCCGCCGCCCCGAGCTGGGCCCTCGATCCCCGCCACGCGCTCGCGGCGCTGCGTGCCGGGCTGGCCCCACCGGTCGCGCTGGCCCATGGCGAGCCGTGGGACATCTGGCTGGCCGAGCTAGGCGGCGGGGTGCGCCGCGTGAACAAACTGGGGGAGGACGAGCCGACCGTGGCCTGGAGCGCTGACGACCGCTACCTGGCCGTGTCAGGGGGGACCGGAGTCTACGTGCTGGATGTCGCCAGCGGCCAGGCGACGCAGTTGACCAAGGTCGGCGGGTTCGGCGGCATCGACTGGACGCCATAAGGGAGAGGCATGGACCTGCAACTGCTGCTGCACCCGGACCTGGTGCGGATCATTACGGCGGTCGGCTACCTGGGTGTGTTCGCTATCGTGTTCGCGGAGTCCGGCTTGTTCTTCGGCTTCTTCCTGCCGGGCGACAGCCTGCTGTTCACCGCCGGCCTGCTCGCCTCGCGCAACCTGGTGCACCCCGAGGCCGCCCCGATCTTCGACCTCCGCGTGCTGGCCGCGGGCTGCTTCCTTGCGGCGGTGCTCGGCGACCAGGTCGGCTACACTTTCGGGCGGCGGGTGGGGCGCCCGTTGTTCAACCGCGAGGACTCGCTGTTCTTCCACAAGAAGCACCTGGAGCGCGCCGAGGCGTTCTACGCCCGGCACGGCGGCAAGGCGATCGTGCTAGCGCGGTTCATGCCGGTCGTGCGCACCTTCGCCCCCATCGTGGCCGGCGTAGGCCAGATGCACTATCCGCGCTTCCTCGCCTACAACGTGCTCGGCGGCGCCCTCTGGGGCGGTGGCCTGACCACCGCGGGCTACTACCTCGGGAGCTTGATCCCGCCGCAGGATGTCGACAAGTACCTGCTGCCGATCGTCGCGCTGATCATCGTGGCATCGGTCATGCCGCCGGTGCTCCATGTGCTGCGCGATCCCGCGCAGCGCGCCAACGTGCTCCAGGCCCTGCGCCGCCAGCCCGGGGCGCCGGCCGAACGGCCCGGCCCGCGGCCAGGCCAGCCCGCGAGCGTAGTCGCGCCGGTAGTGGCGGGAGGGGAAGAGCATGGCAGTCCTCCGCTCGCAGGCCCGGATGGCCCGCTGGCTGGCCGGCCTCGTGATCAGCGTTAGCCTGCTCGGGGGAAGCGCCCCCTCCGCCGCTGGGCAGAGCACGCCGCCCCCGGGCTTCGCCGCCGTGCAGCTCGCGGACTCTCAGCACGGCTGGGTAGCCGGCGCGGGCGGTATCTGGGCCACGGCCGACGGCGGCGCCCGCTGGCACCAGCAGGTGGTGGCCCCCGCGCAGCACTACCAGCTCGCGGCGCTCGATGCCCAGCACGTGTGGGCCACCGCCGACGGCGACCTGCTGCGCACACGGGATGGCGGGCACCATTGGGAACGCGCGGCGGTGGCCCAGGGTACCGTACGCCAGCTGAGCGCGGTGGCGCCCGAGACGGTCTATGCCCTAGTGGCCGCCTCGCCCACAGGCCTCGGCGACCACCTGCTCGCCACGACCGATGGCGGCGCGCATTGGCGCGCGGGCGCCCTCCCGCGGCCCGCGCAGGCGCTGTGCTTCGAGTCGGCCACCCGGGGGTGGCTCAGCGACGGGGCGGCGGTATGGCGCACCGATGACGGCGGTGCTAGCTGGACGGTGGTGTGGGCATCACCGGCGGCGGAGGCGGCCGCCGGCCCGCTCGGGCCGGGTTTCACGGCTGCGCTGGCCTGCACGGACAACGGCGTGGTGTGGGCGCTGTTCGAGGTCCCCGGCGGGATGTCGCAGGTAGGCTGGGCCTTGTACCGCACCGCGGACGCTGGCGCCACCTGGTCGCCGCTGGCGGCTGCGGCCCAGTTCTTCCCCCAGACCGGGGCGCCGCACACGCAGGGCGGCTGGAATCGGGTAGGCTTGGCGGCGGTCGACCAGACCACTGCCTACCTCATCGGCGTGTGCAGCGCGTGCTGCCTGCCCGGGGAACGCGAGCTGGGCACCGTGGTGCTGGCGCGCAGCGACGCTACCGGGGCCGATTGGGAAGTGCTGCCCCCACTACCCGACCTGAGCGGCCCGGCCGCGCTAGCGACGCTGCCCCGCGCCAGCTTCGCCGGCTCCGACCACGGCTGGCTGGTCGCCGCCGGTGCTGGCTCGCGCCTGTGGGCCACCCGCGACGGCGGCCACACCTGGGAAGTTCGCGCTCCCTGAAGCCATCGGCTGCAGGGTGAGCCGCCCTGAACAGCGGGCCCACCCCCCAGGGCACGATGGTCCCCTCCCATCGCCCCATCGCGTCAGCCCCAGGACACCCCACCCCGCGGTCGCGCACGGGGACACAATCACGACACAGCGGGGAGCCGGCCGCCACGCGGGGGCGGGGCCGGGGCCCCGCCGCGCCGTTGCCGGGGCGGTCCCGATCATGGTACTCTCCGCTGGCGCTGCGCCGCCGGGCGCGCGGCGCTGGCGATCACATGCAGCACGGGGGATTCCTAACCGTGACTTGGCGACGCAGTGCGCTGATCGCGCTCGCCGTGGCGAGCCTATTGGCCGGTGGCGCCGCTGCCGCGCGGGCCCAGACACCCGTACCGGCGCCCCCAGCGATGACCTTCAGTCAGGGGCTTCGCGCGCAGGGCTACAACCTCTCGGACGCCGAAGTGGCGTTCCTCGACGCCGACGAGCAGATCCAGGCCGTGTACGTGCAGGCGCTGATCGCGCTCGATCTGCTCTCGCAGGTCGACGCGGACCGGCGCAACGACGACTGGCGCCAGGCGGTCGTCACGGAACTGCAGCGTGTGCTGGCACTCGACCCGGCCGCCGCCCCCGCCGCGCCTGAGAACTTGCAGCACTTCCGCGAGCTGGCCATCGCCTTTCGCCGCGACGTGAACGCGGCGGCCAGCAAGTGGCTGGAAGCGTTGCAGGCCAACGACCCGGAGTGGCTCCAGCGCGGGCTCGCCGACTACAGTAGCGCACGACGCCGCTTGAGCGACATGCAGCAGGAGCTATACACCCTCTATCCCCCGCCGCAAACCTCCTCGCAACCCTGAGCGGGGCGGCGCGCGATGCCGGGAGGGCGGCGCGGCCGGTGGGTCTGGGCGCTCGGGATAGGCGCCGGTTTGCTGCTGCCGAGCCTAGGGTGCCAGATCGCCGCTTACCGCGGCGAGGCCCGCCCGGCCGCGTCCCCTACCACCTCGGCAGTCGCGGCGCCTGCCAGTCGTGGGCCCGCGACCGCGCTCCCGCTGACCCCCCCGAGAGAGCCTACCCCCACCCTGCAGGTGCTCGCGACGTCCGTCCCCCCGGCGCCACCCCGCCTGCCCACCACGTCACCCACGCTCACCCCACGGCCCACGGCCAGCCCGCCGCTTGGCACGCCCAGTCCGACAGGCAGTATCCCCCACTTCGCGACCACGCCGGGGCCGTCCAGCGCGGCCACGCGCGCACCCGGCGGCGCTACGCTGCCCTTGCGCGGCGAGCTGCGGCGCGTGGCCGCCAGCGCGCGCGTACTGCTGGTAGCGATCGACGGCCAGGGCGAGCAGGAGATCGGGCTGACGCCGAACGCCGCGCTGCGCCGTGCCGACGGGCGGCCGACGCAGCTGGGCGAGCTGCGGCCAGGCGATCGTCTGGAGCTGCTCGTCCACCGCACGAACACCGGGGCGCTGGTGGCGGAGGCGGTCACCGTCCTGGCCAGCGCACCGCGCTGAGGGCGCTACTCGCGGTCCAGCTCGAACCCGGCGTGCAGCGCCTGCACCGCGCGCTCCACGTCGCGGCGCGCGATGACGCAGGTGATGCGGATGTCCGAGGTGGTGATCATCTCGATGTTGATGCCGGCCTCGGCGAGGATGCCGAACATCCGCGCGGCGTAGCCCGGGGTGCTCTGGATGCCCGTGCCGACGATCGACACCTTGGCCAGGTCGGTGGCGCTGGCCATCTCACGGGCCTGGATCTGTCGCGCCACCGGCTGCACCAGCGCCTCGGCCTTGGCCAGGTCACCGCGCGCGACGGTGAACGATAGGTCGGTGACGCCCTCGAAGCTGGCCGTCTGCACGATCACGTCGACGTTGATGCCGGCCTCGGCCAGCGGGGCGAAGATAGCGTGGGCGATGCCCGGGCGGTCGGGCACCCCGGCCAGCGAGATCTTGGCCACGTCGGTGTCGTGCGCGATCCCCTGCACGCGGCGCCGCAGCTCCACCGCATCCCCCCGTGTGATCAGCGTTCCCGGCGCGTCCGTGAAGCTGGAGCGCACGCGGATCGGCAGATTATAGACCTCGGCCAGCTCCACGGCCCGCGGGTGCATGACGCGCGCGCCCTGCGACGCCAGCTCCAGCATCTCCTCGTAGGCGATGGCGGGCAGGCAGCGGGCCTGGGGCACCACCCGCGGGTCGGCGGTGTACACACCCTCGACGTCGGTGTAGATCTCGCACAGCTCGGCCCGCAGCGCACAGGCCAGCGCCACGGCAGTGGTATCCGAGCCGCCGCGGCCCAGGGTGGTGATGTCCGCCTCGTCGGTCACGCCCTGGAAACCCGTGACGATCACCACCCGCCCCTCGGCCAGCTCGCGCCAGATGCGGTCGGGGTGGATGGCGGTGATCCGCGCGCGCGAGAACCAGTTGTTGGTGCGGATGCCGGCCTGCACGCCGTTGAGCGACACCGCCGGGCAGTGCTGCGCGCGCAGGGCCATGGCCAGCAGGGTAGCCGACACCGTCTCGCCGGTGGACAGCAGCAGGTCCAGCTCGCGCGGATCGGGGTCCGGGGTGACCGAGTGCGCCAGCGCGATCAGCTCGTCGGTCGTGTCGCCCATGGCCGAGACCACGACGACCACATCGCGGCCCGTGCGGCGGGTGGCCGCGATGCGGGCGGCCACGGCCTTGATCCGCTCGGCCCCGGCCACGGAGGTGCCCCCGTACTTCTGGACCAGCACGCTCATACCATCACCTCTGCGCCCCGCACGCCGACCGGCGCCGTCAGCAGCCGCCCGCGCTCGCCCGCGCGCGCCGCCGCGGCCAGCAGCGCCTCGCCCACCCGCGCGGCCTTCGCAGCGTCCTCGACCAACGCGAGCACGGTCGGCCCCGCGCCACTCAGACACGCGCCCAGCGCGCCCGCGGCGCGCGCCGCCTCCAGCAAGGCCGGCAGCGCCGGCAGCAACCGCGCGCGCGCCGGCTGGTGCAGGCGGTCGCGGGTCGCCTCGGCCAGCAGGTGGTACTCGCCGCTGGCGAGCGCGGCCACCAGCAGCGCCGCTCGCCCTAGATTGTAGACCGCGTCGCCGAGCGACACCCGCTCGGGCAGCACGCGGCGCGCCTCGGCCGTAGCCAACGGCCGGTCCGGCACGAACAGGGCCGCGTGCAGCGGCCGGGCCAGCGGCACCGCCGCCTGGTATACCCCGTGCTCGCCCCGCACGCACACACGCACCCCGCCCAGCAGGGCCGGGGTCACGTTGTCGGGGTGGCCCTCCAGGGCGACGGCCAGCGCGAGCAGCTCGTCGGTGCTCAGGCGGTCGCCGGCCAGCCGGTTGCCGACCAGCAGCCCCGCGACGATCGCCGCGCTGGAGCTGCCCAGCCCCCGCGCCAGCGGGATCTGCTGGTCGCAGGCCAGGCGCACGGCGGGCGGCGCCACGCCCGCGCGCTCCAGCGCCGCGTAGGCCGCGCGCCACAGCAGGTTGCGCGCGTCGCGGGGCAGCTCGCTCGCGCCCTCGCCCGCCACGACGATCTCCAGCGCGGGCGCCGGCGCCACCCGCACCGTGTTGTAGATGCCGAGGGCCAAGCCGAGCGCGTCGAACCCCGGGCCCAGGTTCGCGCTGGTGGCGGGCACGCGGACGGTGAACGGGGCTAGCGCCATCCCAGGGCGGCCTCTACCGCGGCGGCAGCAGGGGGGACTTCGATCACGCTCGCGGCCGTCTTCATGGCGCGGTCGGGGTCCTTGAGGCCGCTGCCGGTGAGCACGCACACGGCGATCTGGCCCCGCAGGTCGAGGCGGCCCTCGCGCACCAGCTTGCGCAGGCCGGCCACCGCGGCCGCCGAGGCGGGCTCGGCAAACAGGCCCTCGCCGTGGGCCAGCAAGCGGTACGCCTCCAGGATCTCCTCGTCGGTCACGCAGTCGATCACGCCGCCGGATTCGTCGCGCGCGCGCACGGCGGCCTGCCAGCTCGCCGGGTTGCCGATGCGGATGGCGGTGGCGATGGTATCGGGAAAGCGCACCACCTCGCCGCGCACGATCGGCGCCGCGCCCGCGGCCTCGAAGCCGAGCATGCGGGGCAGGCGCGTGGTGCGGCCCAGCGCGTGGTACTCGCGGAAGCCGCGCCAGTAGGCGGTGATGTTGCCGGCGTTGCCGACGGGGATGGCCAGCACATGCGGCGCATCGCCCAGCACGTCGCAGATCTCGAACGCCGCCGTCTTCTGGCCCTCGAGGCGGTAGGGGTTGATCGAGTTGACGATCGTGAGCGGGTGGCGCGTGGCCAGCTCGCGCACGATGTCCAGCGCCTGATCGAAGTTGCCGTCGACCACCACCACGCGCGCGCCGTAGATCATCGCCTGGGCGAGCTTGCCCAGCGCCACGTAGCTGGCCGGCACCAGCACCACCGCCTCCAGGTTGGCGCGGGCGGCGTAGGCCGCGGCCGCCGCGGACGTATTGCCCGTCGAGGCGCACAGCACCGCGCGGCTGCCCTCCTCGACCGCCTTGGCGATGGCCAGCACCATGCCGCGGTCCTTGAACGACCCGGTGGGGTTGCAGCCCTCCAGCTTGAAGTACAGCGCGTCGCAGCCCAGCTCGCGCACCAGCCGCGTGGATGGCACCAGCGGGGTATCGCCCTCGCCCAGCGAGATCAGCGGCGTGGCCTCGGTGAGCGGCAGGTACACGCCGTAGCGCCGCAGGATGCCCGCGTGTGGCCCCACGCTAGCTCTCCACCCGAATGAGGCTGCCCACCTGGACGACGACCGGCAGCGCGGCGATCTGCGCCACCGCCTGCTGCACGGCCGCCTCGCGCGCGCGGTGGGTCATCAGCACGATCTCGGCGTGCGCCTCCTCGCCCACCACCTCGACGGTCTCCTTCTGGATCACGCTGGCCAGCGAGATCTCCTGGTCGCCGAGCACCTTGGTGATCTGCGCGATCACGCCCGGGCGATCCACCACCACCAGGCGCAGGTAGTAGCGCGTCCACACCTCGCTGATCGGCAGCCGCCGCCGCTCGGTGTCCAGCGGGGGCAGCACCGGCGCGCGCACGCCGCCAGCATGGAGCCGCTGGGCGAGGTCGATGACGTCGGCGACCACGGCGCTGGCGGTCGGCCCGGCGCCCGCCCCGCGGCCGTAGAACAGGATGCGGCCCACCAGGTCGCCCTCCACGCTGACCGCGTTGTACACGCCGTCCACCGAGGCGAGCATGTCGCTGCTGGCCAGCATCGCCGGGTGCACCCGCAGCTCGATGCCGCGCGGGGTGTGCCGCGCGATGGCCAGCAGCTTGATAGCGTAGCCCAGCTCGCGGGCGTAGCGGAAGTCGGCCGGGGCGAGCCGGGTGATCCCCTCGACGTAGACATCCTCGGGCCGCACCCGCACGTGGAAAGCGAGGGTGGCCAGGATGGTCAGCTTGTAGGCGGCGTCGATCCCCTCCACGTCGTTGCGCGGGTCGGGCTCGGCGTAGCCCAGGGCCTGGGCGTCGCGCAGCGCCTCGGCGTAGTTGACGCCGCCGCGCGCCATCTGGGTGAGAATGTAGTTGGTGGTGCCGTTGATGATGGCGGTGACTTCCTGGATGTCGTTGGCCAGCAGGTCGAGGCGGAACGGGCCGATCACGGGAATGCCGCCGCCCACGCTGGCCTCGAACGCCACGTCCAGCCCGCGGGCCGCCGCGCGGGCCAGCACCTCGGGCCCGTGCTTGGCCATCACCTCCTTGTTGGCGGTGACCACCAGCTTGCCGCGGTCGAGCGCGGCGAGCATGTACTGGTACGCCGGCTCCTCGCCGCCGAGCACCTCGACCACGATGTCGATCGCCGGGTCGTCGAGGATCGCCGCGGGATCGGTGGTCAGCAGGGCGCGGTCGACCACCCGCGGGCGGGCCAGGTCGCGCACCAGCGCGCGGCGCAGCACGACGGGCCGGCCGACCCGCCGGGCGATGCTGGCCGCCTTGGTCTGGAGCGCCTGCGCGACCCCGCTACCGACCGTGCCGAGGCCCAGCAGGCCAACCTGGATCGCCTCGTCCCTCACGCTGTGTCCCCAAAGCCGCTTGGCGCCGCCATGGACGGCGGGCCTACCCCCGCCACCAGCCGCGCAGCAGGCGGGCGCCTCGGTAGCGGACCGCAGCTGTAGGCCCCAGGCGCCACGCCCGCGGGATTATACGAGCCCTTCGGCGCGCCAGCCAGCGCGGCTAGCTGTAGCCGCCGCCAAGGACCGCGCCGGTCTGCCAGGGGCTGGTGGCGTAGTCGATGATGTAGCGGAGGCGCTCCTGCAGCGCGGTGTCGTCGTCGGCCACGTACTGCTCGAGGATCAAGATGCCCTCGTTGCCGTGGCGCATCTCGACCTCGCCGGCGTGGATGGCGAACCACGCCAGGTCGTCGTCGCTGAGGCCGTAGTGCTCGCGCAGGCCATCCCACTGCGGCTTGTGGGCGTAGGGCACGATGGCCTCCACGGCCACCTGCACGGCGGCCACGCCCTCGATCCACGGGCGGTGGTAGACGATATAGGTCATCCAGTCGCGCCGTGCGAGCTGCTCGGTGCTGGGCCGGTAAGCGGCGGGATCGCCGCGCAGCACAGGGTCGGGGTCGCCGCCCAGGGCGCGGATGCAGCGGGCCAGCAGGAAGGGGTGCTCGGCCTCCTCGTAGGCATTGTGCAGCAAGCTGGCCTTGCGCTCCCAGTCGTAGGTGGGGCAGCGCGCGGCTAGCGCGGCGATCAACTCGGGGAAGCGGCAGATCCGCCAGAGCGTGGGGAGCAGCGCGCGCTCGACGATCTCCGCGGGGGTGGCACGCCCCTCGCGGATAGCGCGGGTGATCGGCAGGTTGGCGGCGCGCTCCCGCCGCGGGAGAATGATCTCGTCGCGGATGCGGCGCACCCACTCCGTGCGCGGCTCGACCAGGTACTCGTCCATGACCTGCGCGCCCATGCGTCAGCCTCCTCCCACCGCGCCGGGCCCCTGGCGCCCGGCGGGCGCCTCCTACTGTACCCGATTCGCTCCTCGGCGGGCAGGCGGGGCGGCCGCGGGGGGCAGAGCGGCGGCGGGCTGGCCGTGGCAACGCGCCGCCCGGAGCATCGACAGCGACTCGACAGCGCCGCGCGCGACCGGTAGACTAGCAGCGCGAGTCTGCCCGTCGCGAGCGAGGCACCGTGCAGCCACCCGCGCGCGACTTCACGCCAGACCGCGCGCTCACGGGTCGCGGCGCGATTCTTGCGCACGCGCGCCGGGCACGGCGTGGCCCGCGAGCGGCGCGTCCTTGCCCGGTTCCCGAGGTCTGCCGAGGTGGGCGACCGGCTGCGGCGCGGCTGGCGCGCCGGCCGGCCGCAGGGGCGTGCGCCGCGCGTCTTGCAGCCGACGGAGGGTCGATGGAGAAAGCCGACGTGGCCGGCCGGCCGGTGCACCGCACCCTGGAGGTGCTCACGGGAGCGTTCACCTGGGTGTTGATCACCGCGCCGATCTGGGGCGCCGTGCTGGCGCCGGCGAAGTGGGCCTGGTTCGCTACCGTCTTCAGCCTGTACTGGCTGTATAAGTCGCTGAGCGTGGCCGCCATGGCCACGCTGGCCTATGGCCGCCTGCGCGCCGGGCAAGCGCGCGACTGGCTCGCCGAGCTGCGCCGCCGCCCGGGCTGGCGCGGCGTACACCACCTGGTGGTGTTCCCCACCTACAACGAGCCGGTCAGCGTGCTGATCGAGTCGCTCGGCCACCTGGTCGCGCAAGACTACCCCGCCGACCGCATCAGCGTGCTGGTCGCGTTCGAGGAGCGCGAGCCGACCGCCCGCGCCAAGGCGCGCGAGATCGAGGCGCTGTTCGCCGGCCGCTTCGCGCACCTGTGGACCACCTTCCATCCGGATATGCCGGGCGAAGTGCCCGGCAAATCGTCGAACCTCGCCTACGCGGTGCGCTGGGCGCGGCGCGCGCTGGCGGCCGATCCGGCGATCCACCTCGACCGCGTGCTGGTGACCATCTGCGACGCCGATGCCCGCCTCGACCCGCGCTACCTGAGCGCCCTGACCTGCCGCTACCTGGAGGAGCCCGATCCCGACTACGTGTTCTTTCAGCCCGTGGTGCTGTTCCACGCCAACATCGCGCGGCTGCCGCTGCCACTGCGCGTGCTCAACAGCATGTACTCGGTGATGCAGCTGTCGCGCATGCCCGTGGGCTTCCGGCTGATCACGCAGTCGAACTACTCGCTAGCCCTGGAGCTGTGCCACCGCGTCGGCTACTGGGACGTGGATATCATCCCCGAAGACTCGCATATGTTCTTCAAAGCCCTATTCCGCTGCGGCGCGCGGGTACGGGTGGTGCCGCTGTACGTCCCGGTGTGGTCCGACGCGGCGGAAGGCGCGAGCTGGTGGCGCACCACGCTGAGCCACTACCGCCAGGCGCGCCGCTGGGCGTGGGGCATCTCTGACGTGCCGTACCTGGTCTGGCAGATGCTCCGCCGGGGCCACCCACGCCTGTGGCCGCGCTACATCCATCCGCTGCACTACGCTCATGAGCACTTTCTGTGGCCCAGCCACTGGTTCCTGCTGGTGGGCAGCCTGAACCTGCTACCGTTCCTCGCTCCCACGTTCGCCGCCAGCGCGGTCGGCCAGGAGCTGGCCGCGTTCACCTCGTCGGTGTACACAGCCTGCCTGCCCAGCCTGGTGGTGCTCATGTGGCTCAACTGGCAGCTACGCCCGCCGGGGATGGGCCGCTCACTGCCGGCCGCGCTCGGCTTCTGCGTCTCCTGGCTCTGCCTGCCACTCGTGGGGTTCGTGCTGGTAGCGCTCCCCGCCCTCGACGCCCACACCCGCCTGCTGTTGGGCCGCTACCTCCAGTACCAGGTGACCGAGAAGCGCGCGCGCCCACGAGCCGAGCTGGCCGTCCATGCAGGCAGCCTCAAGCCGTCGCGCAGCGGGCTGCCTCACCCGCAGGAGGCCGCCTAGCGCGGCCCTGGCAAGCGGACGACCACCATGCCGCCGTCGTCGGCCGTGAGGCGCAGCTGCCACGGGCGCGCGCCCGCCCAGCCGCTCGGCGGCCGAAACATCACCACCGCCGCCCGCCCCTGGCCGGGTGTCAGCACCAGCCCGGCCGCTCGCCCCGCAGCCGCCGCGCCGATCCAGCTAGCAGCCACGCGCCGGCCATCGCCCGCCTCCAGCACGATCCCCGCCGGCGCCAACAGAAGCGGCCGCGGGCCGACGTTCTCCAGCCGCACCAGCACCATCACGATGCTGCCGGCGCCCGGGCTCCCTGGCCAGACCAGCGGCACTCCAACTCCCCGCACCCGCAATGCCCCTCCCCGCGCCGCGACCGCCGAGCTGGGCGTGCTCGGCGGCTCGCCCGCCCCTACCGCGCCGTCGCTCCCGCCGGGGGAGAGCGCGGGTGCCGCCTCTGGCGACGTGAGCGCGCCCTCGGCACTCGGCGCGAGCAGCGCCACCAGGTAGGCGGGTAGGGCCAGCCCCGCCTCGCGCGCCTCGCCGACGAAGCGGGCGAGCGCCGCCAAAGCGGCTGTCTGGAGGTCGCCCAGCCCTGGCACCCGCGCGCGGGTGAGGACCACGGCTTGCAGGCCGGCTTGGAACTGGGCCACGGCCTCCAGCGCCTCGCGATAGCGCGCGTGTAGGCCGGCGTAGCGCGCGGGCGGCTCCACCACCGCCGCCTCGTCGAGCAGCCGCTGCTGCTCGATGGTCAAGTCGCGCAGGTCCGTCAGCGTGAACTGTGCCGGCAACTGGAGCCAGGCAACGACGTGCAGGAGGTGATCGGCGAGCCAGGCCGCGTACTGCTCCTCGTCCCAGGGCTCCGCGCGAATAGGGCCCGCGACCCACAGCGCACACGCCAGCGCCAGCAGCCCGCGCAGATAGCGGCTCATGGGCTCTGCTCCTGGCTGACGGCCGGCCGGGGGCCGGCGCCGTGCCCGGGACCGGTGGCTATATGCTACACGCGCCGCCGCGCGGTGCCAGGGTTTCGCGTCCGGGCGCCAGCGCCAGCCGGCGGGGCCGAGGCGGAACAAGGGTATAATTTGGCGCAGAGTAGGCACTCGCGCCGGGGTGGGAGAGGGGATGAAACGGCTATTTCAGCGCCAAGGGCGCGGGCGCGGCCACCCGCGCCGTGAGCTGGAGTGTCTCTACTGCGGGAAGATCGAGCTGGTCGAGGCACGCGACGAGGGGCTGTTCACGCGCCACGGCTGCGGCGCGTGCCGCGCGCGGGGCGCCGGCAGCCAGCACCACGCCGACCTGGCGGCGCTATTCCGCCAGATGCTGGTGCGCCACCAGCTCAAGCACGTCACCGGCCCCGACTACCCTTGCTCCTGGCCCGATCTCGCGCGGCGCTTCGAGCGCCTGGCCGGCCTGGTGGCCGCCAGCGCCCCGCGCCCCGCGCCGCATCCCTGCGAGCATTGCTACTGGCGTGCGGAGGGCCCCGAGGGCACCCTGCGCTGTGCGCTGCACTTGACGCCCGATAGCTGCGGCCAGGTGGCGGTGCCCGGCGAGCGGCCCGCGATCGCCGAAGCGCAGCAGGCGTTCCGCGCCCTGCCCACCCCGGCCATCGAGCGGCCGCGCCGTCGCCGCCGGCCCGCGCCCGAGCAGGTGCGGCTGGGCGAGCTGGCGCGCGACCTGCTCGCCAACCTGCCGCCCGACGAGGCGCGCGAGTTCCTGGCCTATATCGCCAGCCACAGCCGCCGTGACGAGCACGGTGAGCGCTACTGGTGCGACTGCTGCGCCGAGCACGAGGACGCCACGGCCGACAGCGCCTGGCATCCTGGCGCCGCGGGCGAGCACGTGTACGTGTACACCGACCTGGGCTACCAGGTGCTGTGCCCCGAGTGCTTCGGCAACCAGGCTAGCGTGCGCTGCGGCCGCTGCGGCCTGTTCTTCGACCGCTACAGCGAGGGCGAGACGCTGGTGGTCGACGCCCTGGGCTACGCCTCGCTGTTCTGCTTCGCCTGCGCCTACCCGCTGCTGTACGGGCTCGATGACTTCAGCGCCGACGCCCGCGAGGAGATTCTGGCGGAGATCAAGCGCCACGGGTGGCGGCTGCTGGAAGACCTGCCCGACGATCCCGAACCCGAGCCCCTATAGCCGCCCGGCCGGCTACTCGGCGCCCCAGTCGATGGCCCCAAACGCTGGCTCGCGCCGCAGCCAGCTGCTGTCCCCACTCGCCACGGCGAGCACGCGCAGGCCACTACCGCCCAGCACCGCCAGCCAGCGCCCATCGGGCGACCAGGCCAGCGAGGGGTCGTCCTCGTACCATTGGGTCAGCCGCTGCAGGTCGCTGCCGTCCAGCGCTACTGACCACAGGTCCCACGGCAGCCCGTGCCCGCCCGGGCGCCTCAGCTGCCCGGCGCTGGCCAGGCGCGGGCCCCGCCCCGGGGCAGGGCCGACCGTGGGCCCCAACCCACCCAGCAGGGTGGGCAGCGGCAAGCTGGGGAGCTCCACGGTGGCCGCCACGACAACGCGACGGCCGTCGGGCGATACGCGCGGGTACGCTAGGCTCAGGAAACGGTCGGGCGGGATGAGCTCGTGGGCCTCACTGCCGTCCAGGTTGGCCAGCCACAGCGCATCGCCCCGCGCCCCGCGACGGACGAACGCTAGCCGCGCCCCATCAGGGGTGGGTGCCGGCCATTCGGCCTCCTGCACGACCACCGAGGGCGTGCCGCCATCGAGGGCCACGCGCTCCACGCGCGGCAGGGGCTCGCCCGCCGCGTCGCCCAGGCCATACGGCGTGTAGGTGTACACCACACTGGCGCTGCCCGGCACCGCGAGGGGCGCAGTGAGGATGTCCCCCGGCCGAGCGTGCGCGGCGAGCCGCACCGGCTCCCCCCCATCGGCCGGGAGGCGATAGATGTCGGCCCCACCGGGGTCGTCGCGGCGCGCCAGGGTCAGGCCCGAGAACACCACCTCGCGTCCGCCCGCCGCTAGGCCGACATCGAGGATCAACTCGGTGGGCGGCACGGTGAACAGCGCCCGCTGCTCGCCGGTGGCGGCGTCCACACTGACGATCGTCTGCCCGCGGGGCATCACGATGCGACCGGCGGGCGAGCCCTGGGCGCTCGGCGCAGCCGGCCGTACGGTGGCCGCGGCCGTCACGCCGACCACGGCCCCGAGGGAACCGAGCAACCACGTGAGGCCCAGCAGCACCGCCACCCTACCGGCGTGGCCCGGCGTCCCCTGCCGCATCGCCCTGCCTCCCCCCGGAGACCCCACGTGCGAGCGCGCCGTCCCGCTGTAGTTGTCGGGCTCCTGCCGCCGTGAAACGGCCTCCCCGCCCCGGCAGGCCCAGCGAATCCCACGGGGCACGAGGCAGAAGCCCTAGTTCGTCGCCTGGCAGGCCTGGCACGTCCCGTAGATCTCGATGTGGTGGGTCACGGGGCGGAAATTGGCCTGCCGCGCCAGGTTGCGGATCTCCCGCTCGACGGTGCCCGCCACGACCGAGGTCACCCCGCCGCAGCTCGTGCATACCAGATGGTGGTGGTGCTCCGGCGCGCAGTACGTGTAGCTGTGGCAGCTGAGATCGCCGTGCAACCGCTCCAGCAGGCCGATCTGCACCAGCAGGTCGAGCGCGCGGAACACCGTCGCTCGCCCGATACGCTGGGGCTCCAGCTCCTCCACGAGCTCGCGAGCCGTGAACTGCGCGGGGCGCGCAGCGATCGCCGCCGCGATGGCGGCGCGCGTGGCGGTCAGCCGGTAGCCATGCTCCGCCAGGCGCTGCAGAATGGTCTGCTTGCGCACCTCGGCCGGCTGCGGCGTCGCGATCTGCGTGCTCGCCACGACTCGTTCCCGCAAACTGGGCGGCTAGTCGGGTTCATTGTACCCGCTCGCCGCCTGCGCTGTCTGCCCGCACGGGATCGCCCCCGCCCACCGCCGCGGTTGACTTGAGACGCAATCTCAGCTATCGTAACTGCCAGCAGCGTGCGGTGGCTCGCTCGCGCCTCGCGGAGGGCCTGCTGGGAGCGGGGGGCGAGGCGAACGCCACGGGCCACGCGGCGACAAGCGGCTACGGGAGGTGCAGGGCGTGAGCGTCGACCCGCTCGGTGATCCCCGGCGCCTGCTCGCGCCGCGGCCGATCGCGCTGCGGGTGCGGGACCTACGCGCCGGCTACCGCGGCGTACTGGCGCTGGATGGTGTCAGTTTCGACCTCCCGGCGGGAAGCTTGACCGCGCTGATCGGCCCCAATGGCGCGGGCAAGTCCACGCTGTTCCAGGCGCTGCTCGGCCTGCTGCCCCTGCGCGGCGGCCAGATCGAGGTCGGCGCCGGGTACCTGCGAGGCGGGGCGCGGCCATTCGGCTACCTGCCGCAGAGCAGCGCGCTGGACCTCGACTTCCCCGTGACGGTACGCGACGTGGTAGCCATGGGCCGCTACGCGCGGCTGGGGCCGGTCCGCCGCCCAACAGCTCACGACTGGGCGGTGGTCGACGCCTGCCTGCGCCAGGTGGGCCTCGCCGAGTTCGGAGAGCGCCATATCAGCGAGCTGTCGGGGGGCCAGCGGCAGCGCGTCCTGCTCGCCCGCGCGCTCGCCCAGGAGGCGCCGATCCTGCTACTAGACGAGCCGGTGAGCGGGGTCGATACGCTGTCGCAGCAAGCGGTGATGGCCGTGCTCGCCGAGCTGGCCGCCCGGGGCACGACGATCCTGATGGCCACGCACGACCTGGCGCTCGTCTCCCAGCGGTTCGATCACGTAGTGTGCCTCAACCGGCGGGTCATCGCCCAAGGCCCCCCTGAGGCGGTGCTCACCGAGAGCGTGCTCAACCAGACCTACCACACGCGGATGGTGCTGGTGCGCGTGGAGGGCAAGCTGTATGCCCTGGATACCGGATCCGATGACTAGCGCGCTGGGCTGGCTGCTCGCGCCGCTAGCGTTCGACTTCATGCGGCGCGCGGTGCTGGCCAGCGTGCTGGTGGGCGCGGTGTGCGCCGTCATCGGCGCGTTCGTCGTGCTCAAGGGGCTGGCGTTCATCGGCGACGCGCTGGCCCATGCCTCGTTCGCCGGGGTGGCGGTCGCCCTCATCGCCCGGGGCAACGTGTACCTGGGCGGCGCGCTGGCCGCGGTGTTCGCCGCGCTGGCCATCGCCTTCATCGGCCAGCGGGCGCGCGTGCGAGCCGACACAGCGATCGGCATCGTGTTCGTGGCCATGCTGGCGTTCGGCGTGCTGGTGATGAGCCGCCTGCGCAACTACAGCGCCAGCGTGTTCGAGTTCCTGTTCGGCAACGTGCTGGCGGTAAGCGCGGACGACCTGGTGCTGATCGTGCTGGGGGGGGCGCTAGTGGTCGGCACCATCGTGCTGTTGTACAAGGAATTCCTGTTCGTAACGTTCGACCCGGTGATGGCGGCCGGCGCGGGAATCCCCGTGGCGGTCTACGACACCCTGCTGCTGGTGCTACTGGCACTCACCACCACCGTGGCGATGCGCGCGCTGGGCATCATCCTGGTCGCCGCCATGCTGGTGACCCCCGCGGCCACGGCGTTCCTGTACACGCGCCGGCTGCACCACCTGATGCTGCTGGCCGTGGCCATCGCCGTGGGCTGCTCGATCCTGGGGCTGTACCTGTCGTTCTACGGCAACTTCGCCTCGGGCGCGTCGATCGTGCTGGTGTCGGTGCTGGTGTTCCTGGGCTCGCTAGCGGTCGCGCCCCGCCTGCGCGGCCGAGCAGCGGTTGCCGCACTAGGGCGCCACTAGGGCGGTTCGCGGAATCACCAGGCCGATCGCCCCCGTGAGGGCCGCTCTGCGAGGCGGCCAGGCTCAGTCCAACCGTGTCAGCATACCGCGCACGCGAGCGTCATTGAACAGCCAGGCGAACAGCCAGATGCTCAGCGCCAGCACGCCCAGCGCCAGCGCCTGCGCCAGCAGCCACTGGTCCCAGCGAAACACGCCGTGCAGCACCACCTGGCGCATGCCCTCGAACACGTAGGTAGCCGGGTTGAGCCACGCTAGCGGCTGCACGAGCGGCGGCAGCACCGCGACCGGGTAGAACACCGCCGAGATCGGCTGGATCAGGAACGCCGCCCCCCACGCGAACACCTGCACCCGCGAGCCGAAGCGGATGATCAGCGCCGAGACGACCAGCCCCATCCCCCAGCCGAACACCAGCAATACCGCCAGGTACGGCACTAGCGCCAACCCCAATGCCAGCAGCTGGTAGTGGTACAGCCACAGGGCCAGCACGGCCAGCGTGACCAGGGTAATCAGCACCTTCACGCCCGCCACCAGCACCATGCCGGTGATGAACTCGGATAGCCGCAGCGGCGAGGCGAACAGGTTCAGGAAGTTGCGCGCCCAGATGTCCTCGAGCAGCTGCACCGCCACGTCCTGCGACGAGCGGTACAGCAGCGTCCAGAAGATGATCCCGCCGATCAGCCAGGACAGCCCCAGCCCCCCCGGGTTGAAGCCGATGTCGTTCAGGTAGACCGTCAGAAACCCCCAGACTAGCAGGTCCACGATCGGCCAGAAGAACAGGTCGAACAGCCGCGCCGCATCGTGGCGGATGCCATACGAGTAGCGCAGGATGATGGCGTACACGCGCCGCCAGCTCACGGTGCCCCTCCCGCTCGCTCAGCGCTCGGGGCGCGCGCCGGCGGTGGTCGGTATGGCCTCGCCCGCCCGCGCCACCTGGATGAACACCTCTTCGAGGTCCGGCTCGTCCACAGCGGCGCCGAGGATCTGGCGCGTGACCTCCAGCGGCGAGCCCTCGGCGAGGATGCGGCCGCGGTGGATGAAGATCACGCGGTCGCACACGGCCTCGATCTCGGCCATGTTGTGGGAGGTGTATAGGATCGCCAAACCATCGCGGGCACGGATAGCCTTGAAGCGCTCGCGAGCGCGCAGGGCGGCGTCGGGATCGAGGCTAGCCGTCGGCTCGTCCAGGAACAGCACGCGCGGCCGGTTGAGCAGTGCTTTACATAAGCTCACACGGGCCATCTGGCCCGAGCTGAGCGTGCCCACCGGCCGGTCGCGCAGGTGGGCGATCTCGAACTCGGCCAGCAGCTCGGCGATGCGCTCGCGGTGCCTTGGCACTCCGTACAACCGGGCGAACACGTCCAGGTTCTCCCACACCGTCAGCCGCGGCGGCAACGAGACGTAGGCCGAGGAGAAGTTCACCTGCTGGAGCACCGCCGTGCGCTGGCGGGCCAAGTCGTAGCCCAGCACCTCGATGCGGCCGGCGGTCGGCTCGATCAGCCCCAGCAGCATCTGGATCGTCGTGGTCTTGCCGGCGCCGTTGGGCCCCAGCAGCCCGACGATCTCCCCTTGCTCGACGTGGAACGAGATGTCGCAAACCGCGTCGTGGGCGCCAAACCGTTTCGACAGATGCTCGACTCGGATAGCGGTCGACATACCAGAGTCTAGCACCCGGCCAGGCGGCAGTCCCAAGCGACGGCTCAGCGGGCGATGCTGGCGGTGGCTCCGAACCGGTCGCGGAGGTAGTTGACGAGGTTCCAGCGGTCCTCGTCGCTGACCACGTCTTTGAACGCAGGCATGGCGCTGCCGGGAATCCCGTTGCTGATCCAGAGCCACAGCTGGCCCTCGGTGTGCTGCGACACGTGCACGCGCAGGTCGGCCGGCGGCGGGTTAAGCGTCCGCGCCAGCGGGCCGTCGCCGCGCCCCCCCACCCCGTGGCACATCACGCAGTGCTGCTGGTACAGCTCTTGGCCGCGGGCCACCGAGGCGGGGGTGGCCGCCACGGGGTTGGGGATGTTCGGCTCGCCGGCGGTAGGATTCAGCGCGGCCAGCGCGCCGATCACCAGCCCCACGGTCACCGCCACGCAGCCGAGCGCCACGGTGGCCCGCGGCTGCCCGCGCCGCGCCGGTCGCACGGCGTCCACCAGCAGCAGCACGCCCAGGGCGAACACCACCAGCCCCAGGATCAAGCGGATCGGTACCTCGCCCAACGGGCCGGCGGCGGCGGCGGCCTGGACCTCGGCAGGATCGCGCGCGGTATACGCTACCTGGGCCTGCACATCCTCGACCCCCGCGCGGCGCACGAGGATCTGGATGCTCCACGGCCCGCTCATCGACAGCGCGCCGCTGAGCGCGCGGTAGTGGCCGTCTCCCTGGGGATCGAGTCGCTGCTCGATTAGCCCCATGTCGTGCTGGAGATGCTCGAAGCGCAGCGTCACGCGTTGGGCGTCGGGCAGCGGCCGGCCGTCGACGAACAGGGCCACGTCGAAGGTATTGAGCCCGGCCTCGCCCGGGGCGATGCGCAGCACGATGCGCACGTCCTCGGCGGTGACGGTGCGCACCACGCCCTGCTGGCGCAGCGCGTCGCGGGCAGGCTCGACAGCGGTGAGCAAGCCGACCACGCCTAGCAGCGCCACGGCCAGGGCCACCTCCAGCCGCACGCTGAGCCGCAGGCGCGCCTCCCACGCCGTCAGGCGCTCCAGCGCTGTGCGGGTGCCGCGGCTGGCCGCCGTGGCGATGCGCGGGCTGAGCACCAGCAGGTTCAGGCCGCCCAGCGCCAGCAGAGGCATCAGCAGCGCCAACTTGCCCAGCAGCGCCTGGCCGTAAGTGGTGCTGGTGAGAGCGTCCCAGCTACCGATATGCAGCCAGGTCTGGTACAGGCCCGTGGCGACGAGCGTCCCTACCGCGCCGATGGCCAGCAAGGAGAAGCGCCGCACCACAACGGCCAGCGCCCGCCCGCCGAGCGCGGGCGGGAGGGCGGCCACTGTCGCGGGCAGTGCGACGGCCAGCTGTATGAGCCCCCCGATCCAGGCGGCGGTGGCCACGAGGTGCAGCCAGTCCGCGGCCACGGCCACGGCGGTCGCCTGCGGCACGGCGGCCGCGTGGCTATTGAGACTCGTGGTCAGCAGCAGCAGGCCGGCCAACCCCGCGCCCGCGCTCCAGCCGGGGTGACGCGCGGCTACCCCGGGCCGCCGCAGGGCCCAGGCCAGCCCGCCCAGCGCCACTAGCAGCGCCATGCGCGCGAGCCACAGCCACCAGTAGCGAGTGCCGATCAAGGTGGCCAGCGGCGCCCCGAACGCGGCCCAGGGCGGCACGTCGGCAGCCGCTGCGGCCTGCGCCAACAGCCCGAACCCGCCCGTCAGCAGCCCCGCGACCGTCCCCAGTGCGGCAAGCGCCAGCCCCGCACGGCGGCCCGCGCCCCAGGCGTTGGCCAGTGCGGTCGCCTCGGGCCCCGCGACCTTGAGGCCACGCAGCCCGCCGCCGAGCACCAGCGGCAGGAAGACGAAGGCGCCCGCCACGAGGGTGGTGACCAGGAAGTTGAGCCAGCGCGCGGCCACCCCCCAGGGCGTGGGCGGGGGCGCGCCACCCAGCTCCGTCCCGGCCGGGATGACCATCGGGGCGGGGATCTGGTCCAGCCCGACGGTGAAGGGGAACGCCCCGCGCGCCGTGTGGCCGTCCACCGCCGATAGGCTCTTCCAGACCACGGTGTACGTGCCGGGCGCCAGCTCCGGCAGATCGATAGCCAGCGCCCGCGGCTCGCCCGGCACGGGCTGCAGCGCGCCGGTGGGCAGCTGCCGCCCCGTCTGATCGTAGACCACGAGTTCGCTGAACCGCGGCTCGGGGTCCTCGGTGAACCACACCCGCAGCTGCTTGGGCGCCTGCTCGACGATGGCGTTGGCCGGGGGGTCCGAGCGCTCGTACTGCGCGTGCGCGGCGGCGGCGCCCGGTGTGGCCAGCAGCCAGACGAGCGCCGCCAGCGCGCCGAGCGCCGTGAGCGGGAGTCGGGAGCGATGCATCGGTCTCATCCTGGTCGCCTCGGGAGCCGGGCGGAGCCGCCTGGCCGCCCGCCGGGGGGCGGGGCAGCGTGGCGCCCAGGGGCTCCGCGCCGACCCGCTACAGCCGTTCGGGCGCCGCCGGTCGCGGCGGCTCGACCACCGCTACCCGGGCCTCAGCGGGCGGCCGGCGGCTGGCCAACGCCCAGAGCGCCACGGCGAGGCCCGCCACGCCGGCCAGCAGGCCGGCTAACCCGAGTGCCAGGGCGGTGCTGGCGCGGCTCTCCGCGGCCACCAGCGCGCGCTGCAGATCGATGCCCGCGGGCACCTTATCGGGGAACTGCAGCGGCGCCACCGCTTGCACGTCGTCGAACCGACCGGGCCCCGACTCGAATGTCTCGTTGATGGGCAGACCGTTGACCGTGCCCGTGAAGTGGAACGTGTAGGAACCAGGCCGCGTGGGCACGAACTCGCCGTTGTAGGCGCCCGGTTGCCGGAAGCGCGGCCGCAACGGCACGGGCATGGTGTTGGGGCCGACGATCACCTCCGCCTTGAGCGTCTGCTCCAGGCCCTCCACGGGCTGCTCGTCGGCGGTGCGCACCACGCGCAGGTCGATGCCGTTGGTCTCGCCTTCGAACGCCGGCTCCTTGAGGAACCCGACGATGAACGTGTACTCGCCGACCGCGCGGCGCTCGTGCGCCAGCACCGGGGTGGGTGCCGCGAGCACTCCCAGGGCCAGCACCAGGCCGGCGGTCAGCGCCAGGCTCCATCGCCACCAGTTGGCCATCTCGCCGTCCTCCTCGGCTGGCGACCGGGCGCGCCCGGTCGCCAGCGCCCCGCTCACGGCACCAGCACCGTGAGCGTCGTCTCCACCGGTGGGCTCCACTCGCTGTGCTGTTCGGTCATCAGCGCGATGCGGAGCTGGTGCGCCCCCGCGGGCAGCGACGAGAGCGTGAACGTCGGCTCATAGGCGTGCAGCACGTCCTGTCCGTCGAGGTACACATGGAAGTGGCCGTAAGGCCCCCCGCTCATCGCCGCGTCGTGCGCGTGCGCGCCATGGTCGTCATCGTCCATGTGGCCCGCGCTCGCCGGCGGGCGGCGAATCGTCACGCCCTGCACATCCATCTGCACGCGCAGCGTGTTACCGTCTAAGGTAGCGCTGGCCACGGCGATCCGCGGCGTGGCCCCCGTCTCGCGGGGCGGCAGCACGGTGTTGGCCCCCACGCCGAAGCGGAAGCTGCCACTGGCCTCGTGGCCGTCGTCACGCGACACCGAGCGCCAGTTCACGGTGTACACGCCGTCAGGCAGCGGGTTGAGCGACACGACCAGCAGCTTGCGGTCGGGGTCGTTGAGGTCCACGCGCGCGTCGCCGCGATCGACCCGCGCGCCGCTGCTGTCCAACACCTCGAGGCTGTTGCCCTGCGACGCCAGCTCCTCGGAGAACCACACCTTCAGCTCGGTGGGAGCCGTGGGCGTGACGGTCTCCATGCCGGGCTCCGAGCGCGTGGGGTTAGCGTGTGCTGCCGCCAGCCGCGGCACCAGCCCTAGGGTCAGAGCAATCAGGCCCGCGCAGGCGAGCCTGCGAACTAGGTACATGGGTCCCTCTCTCCTCTCGACAGTCGATCTCAGCCGATGCGCGTGCGCTGCGGCCACGCCCGGCGCGCCGGACACCAGCTGCCCCGCTGGCCGACGCAGGCCGAGCGGCGATGCGAGCGCGCCAATGATCGGGCCGGCCGGAGCGCGAACGAGCTAGGCGAGCGGCCGAGGAGGAGGCGCTGGGGGAGCGAGCGCGAGGTCAGCAGGGCGCTCGGCGCAGAGCGGAGGCGGTGCGGGCGCCCAGGCGAGCCCAAGCGACACGTCCAGGGCGCTGAGCAACGCCACACTTCCCTGGCCCTCGGGCAGGACGCGCACGCGCTCGCTGGGGTGGTGCGCGTACCAGGCCGGCCGCGCATCGTCGCCCGAAGCATGGGGGGCATAGGCCGGCGCGGGGGGGACATCGCTGGCCGCCAGGCCGACCGGCTCATCCGGCGCCGCCGCTCCATGGACGTGGGAGTGGCCGAGGTGCGCGAGGCCCGTGGGCGCGTGGTGGCCGCTGGCTGTGAGGTAGTCGATCAACGAGCCGAGCAGGAACTCGGCGGTGGGGTGATGGCAGACGACCGGGACAGTGACCAGCAGCCACACCACCAACAGCGGCCGGATCTGCCGTAGCCAGCCCCGCGCCATCGTCCTCGCTCTCCGCGCCTCACTCCACTCTAGCGCGCCCCCGCCCCAGCGGCAACCGCCGCGCGAGCGCGCCGCGCACCCTAGGCCGCTGGGAGGCGCCGCCAGGAACGGCAGCCCGCGGCTCTCGGCCGCCAGCCGCGCTAGAAGCTGAGCACCACGTCGGCGGCGGCGAGGTCCTCGGCCACGAACTCGTGCAGGCTGCGGGGACCGTCGATGGCGTCGATCAGCTCGTGCGGCTGCGTGTCGCAGTAGTACAGCGACGAGGTGCAGGCGTAGAAGCGCACGTCCTCGCCGTGCTCCTTCGCCTCGCGCAGGAACGTCGCCAGGTCGGCGAACTCGGCCGCGGCGAGCAGGCGGCGTGTCTGCTCCTCGCGACCGGCGAACTCGGCGGAGAACGGCAGGGCGGCGATGCGGTCGCGCCGCAGGCTGAGTAGCGCCGCGTCGCGGAACAGCACGCGCACGGCCGCGCCCCTGCCCGCGGCAGCGCGCACGAGGGTGGCCACCTGCACCAGGTTGTTGAAGGTGCCCCCGGTAACGATGACCGCTAGGCGCCGCATAGGAGCCCTCGCGGGGCCGCCGCGCGCGGCGAGCGCCCCCGATACCGGCTCGGGCGCCGGCTCACCAGAGGCCCAGCTCCAGCTTGGCCTCCTCGCTGGCCATCGTGCGGGGGTCCCACGGCGGATTCCACACCAGGTTGATCTTGACGTCCTCGACGTCCTCGAACATCGACTGCAAGATGGCCTGCGCCTGCGACTGGATCACCGGGCCCAACGGGCAGGCCGGGCTGGTGAGCGTCATGTTGATGGTGATGGTTGGCTCGTGGATCTCGATCCCGTACACCAGCCCGAGATCGACGATGTTCAGGCCGATCTCGGGGTCGTAGACCGCCTTGAGCGCGTTGCGCACTTCCTCTTCGGTCGGCATGGCCATCGTTACAAACCTCTCGGGGGCAGCCGTGGCGGCCGCCGCTACTCCTCGCGCGCGCGGGCACGGGCCTGGCCCGCACGGTACAGGTCGAGGCTCTCCTGCAGGACGTTCCAGGGCAGCACCGCACACTTGACGCGCACCGGATAGCGGCGCACCCCCTGCAGCGCCTCCAGGTCGCCCAGCGCCGCGAGGTCCACGTCGGTGGCATCGCGCTCGGTCATCAGCCGCTTGAAGGCACCGAGCACCTCGCGCACCTCCGCCAGCGGCCGCCCCTTGATCGCCTCGGTCATCATCGAGGCCGAGGCCTGGCTGATCGAGCAGCCGCGCCCCTCGAACGCCACGTCGGCCACCTGCCCATCGCGGATGCGCAGCGACAGCTCGATCTCGTCGCCGCACAGCGGGTTGCTGCCCGCGCTGGCCACGTCGGGGTCGGCCAGCCGCCCGCGGTTGCGCGGGCTCTGGTAGTGGTCGAGGATCACCTCGCGGTACAGCTCGTCGAGGCTGGGCAGGCCCGGGTTCATACCGCCGCTCGCGCACGCCCGAAGATCTGCTGGACTTTACCCAGCGCAGCCACCAGCGCGTCAACCTCCTCGAGCGTGTTGTAGAGGTAGAAGCTGGCGCGGGCCGTGGCCGGCACGCCCAGCCGGCGCATCAGCGGCTGGCAGCAGTGGTGGCCGGCGCGGATCGCCACGCCCTCGGCGTCCAGCACCGTGCCGATGTCGTGGGGGTGCAGGTCGCCCAGCCCGAAGCTGAACACCCCCCCGCGGCTGGCGGCGTCCTGGGGCCCGTAGATCACCAGGCCGTCGATCTCGCGCAGCCGCTCCAGGGCATAGTGCGTCAGCTCCAGCTCATGCGCCCGTATGTTGTCCATGCCCAGCGCCGCGAGGTACTCCAGCGCCGGGCCGAAGGCGACCACGTCGGCGATGTCGGGCGTGCCGGCCTCGAAGCGGAACGGCACCTCATTCCACTCGGCATGGTCCCACCACACCTGCAGGATCATGTTGCCGCCGCCGAGGAACGGGTCCATGCCCTCCAGGATCTCGCGCCGCGCCCACAGCACACCCACGCCCGTGGGGCCGAGCATCTTGTGGCCCGAGAAGGCCAGGAAGTCGCAGCCCAGCGCCTGCACGTCCACCGGCAGGTGCGGCACGCTCTGCGCGCCGTCGACCAGCACGAGCGCGCCGTGCGCGTGGGCCAGCCGCGCCATGTCCGCCACCGGGTTGATCGTGCCCAGGGCGTTGGACATATGGCTCACCGCCACCAGGCGCGTGCGTGGCGAGAGCAGCGCGGCGTAGCGGTCCAGGTCGAGGGTACCGTCGTCCCGCAGCGGCACCAGCCGCAGCACCGCCCCGGTGTCGCGGGCAGCGAGCTGCCAGGGGATCAGGTTGCTGTGGTGCTCCATCTCCGTGACGACGAGCTCGTCGCCCGGCCGGAGCACGCGGCGGGCCCAGGCGTAGCTGACCAGGTTGATCGCCTCGGTGGTGTTGCGCACGAACACCACCTCCTCGGGCGCGCGGGCGTGGATGAACCGCGCCACCTGGCCGCGCACCGCCTCGTAGGCGTCGGTGGCCTCCTGGCTGAGGGTGTGCACGCCGCGGTGGACGTTGGCGTTGTAGCGCTCGTAGTAGTCCTTGAGCGCCTCGATCACCGCCCGCGGCTTCTGCGAGGTGGCGGCGTTGTCCAGGTACACCAGGGGCTTGCCGTTGACCGTCCGCTGCAGGATCGGGAAATCCGCGCGGATGCGCTGTACATCGAGCATCGCTAATTACCCTCCGTGCCCCGGCGGGCGCGGCTCGGGATCGACCCAGATCTCGTCGCCCTCGACCCGCACGGCGTAGGTGGCCACCGGGATCACCGCGGGCGACCAGACGGCCTCGCCCGTTCGCAAGTCGAACTGGCCGCCGTGCAGCGGGCACTCGACCACCGTTCCCTCCACGAAGCCCTCGCTGAGCGAGGCCGCCGCGTGGGTACACTCGTCGTCGATCGCGTAGTACTGGCCGTCGACGTTGAACAGGGCGATGTAGCGCCCGCCCGCCTCCACCAGCTTGCCCTGGCCCGGCGGGACCTCGTCCACGCGCGCCACGCGCACGAACTCACCCATGGCCGCGCTCCATCTTCTCCGCCAGCGCCGCGCGCAGGCGCTCGCGCAGGCCCTCCACGGGGATCGTCTCCAGCAGCGGCTCGAAGAAGCCCGCCACGATCAGCCGCTCGGCCTCGTCGTGGGGCAGCCCGCGGGTGCGCAGGTAGAACACCTGCTCGGGATCGACCGGCGCGACCGCGGCGCCGTGCGTGCAGCGGACGTCGTTGGCCTCGATCTCCAGCCGCGGGATCGAGTCGGCCTTCGCCGTGCCGCTCAGCAGCAGGTTGCGGTTCTGGAGGTAGGCATCGGTCTGCTGGGCCTGCTTCTCGACGTGGATCAGGCCCGAGAACACCGAACGCGCCCGGTCGGCCACCACGGCCCGGAAGCCGAGGTCGCTGGCCGTGTGCGGCGCCACGTGGTGCTGGAGCGTCTGGTGGTCGAAGTGCTGCGTGCCGTCGGCCAGCACGGCGCCCACCACGCGCAGCACGGCGCCCGGCGCGGCGAGGGCCGCTTGCAGGTAGGTCTTGGACAGCCGCCCGCCCAGCGCGCCGACGCCCCAGTGCAGGCGCGCGTCGCGGCCCAGCACCGCGCGCTCGAAGCCGAAGTACCATGTGTGCCGTCCCCAGCGCTGCAGCGCGGCGTAGCGCAGCTCGGCGTTGTCGGCCACCACGAGTTCGGTCACGTCGCTGCACAGCGCGGGCACCTCCTGGTCGGCCGAGCGCCGGTCGGCGACCAGCGTGAGGCTAGCGCCGCGCTCCACCACCACCAGCGTGCGGGGGAACAGGGCTGCGCCCGACGCCTGCTGCCAGGTGAGCACGGCGAGCGGCAGCGCCACCTCGACGTTGCGCGGCACGTACACGAACGCGCCGCCGTCCCAGAACGCCGCGTTGAGCGCCGCGAACTTGCTGGCGCCGGGCGGCACGACGCTGCCCAGGTGGCGACGGACCAGGTCGGGATACTCGCGCACCGCCTGCGCCAGCGAGGTGAGCACCACGCCCGCGCCGAGCGCCGCGCGCAGCTCGCGCGCCACCAGCGCGCCGTCCTGCAGCACCAGCAGCCCGCCCGTATCGGCCTCCAGCGCGAGGTACGGGCGCAGCTCGGGCGCGATCGGCGCCTCGGCCGCCGGTGCGATGACCGGCGCGAACTGGTCGAGCCGCAGCGCGCGCAGGTCCGTGCGCCGCCAGTCCTCGTCCTGGCGCGTGGGCATGGGCGTGGCCTCGTAGGTCGCCCAGGCGGCCAGCCGCCACTCGCGCAGCCAGTCGGGCTCCTGGCGGGCCGCCGAGAGCCGCTCGACCGCCGCGCGACTGAAGCCCTCCGTGGTTCGGACGTCCGTAGCCACCCTCTGCTCCATCCTGTCTCGCTCGTCTCCGCGGTCGTGAAAGTGGGCGCGCGGGGGCGCGCCCACCGGACCGCTCAGGCAGGGCGCGGCCGCTCAGCCGACCGAGCCCGACATCTCGAGCTGGATCAGCCGGTTCAGCTCGACCGCGTACTCCAGCGGCAGCTCCTTGGTGAACGGCTCGATGAAACCGTTGACGATCATCAGCGCCGCCTGCTGCTCGGTGAGCCCACGGCTCATCAGGTAGAACAGCTGCTCCTCGCCCAGCTTGCTCACGCTCGCCTCGTGCCCGATGTAGACCTGCTCCTCCTCGATCTCCATGTAGGGATACGTGTCGGAGCGCGAGGTCTCGTCGATCAGCAGCGCGTCGCAGCGCACGTTGGCGCGCACGTTCACCGCGCCCGGGTACACCTTCACCAGGCCGCGATAGGTCGTGCGGCCCGTACCCTTGCTGATCGACTTGGACACGATGTTCGAGGTGGTGTTGGGCGCCGCGTGCACCACCTTGGCGCCGGCGTCCTGGTGCATGCCGTCGCTGGCGAACGCCACCGACAAGATCTCGGCGTGCGCGCGCTCGCCCATCAGCCAGACGCCCGGATACTTCATGGTCACCTTCGAGCCGAGGTTGCCGTCGATCCACTCGACGGTGGCGCCCTCGTAGGCCACGGCGCGCTTGGTGACCAGGTTGTAGACGTTCTTGGACCAGTTCTGGATGGTGGTGTAGCGGATCTTGGCGTTCTTGTGGGCGATCAGCTCGACCACCGCGGCGTGCAGCGAGTCGCTGCTGTAGATCGGCGCCGTGCAGCCCTCGATGTAGTGCACCGAGGAGCCCTCGTCGGCGATGATCAGCGTCCGCTCGAACTGGCCCATGTTCTCGGCGTTGATGCGGAAGTACGCCTGGAGCGGGATCTCGACGTGCACGCCCTTCGGCACGTAGATGAAGCTGCCGCCGCTCCACACCGCCGTGTTCAGCGCCGCGAACTTATTGTCGGCGGCCGGGATCACCGTGCCGAAGTACTCCTTGACGATCTCCGGGTACTCGCGCAGGCCCGAGTCCATGTCCAGGAAGATCACGCCCTGGCGGGCGAGGTCCTCGCGGATGCTGTGGTAGACGACCTCGGACTCGTACTGCGCCGAGACCCCGGCCAGGAACTTGCGCTCGGCCTCGGGGATGCCCAGTTTGTCGAAGGTGTCCTTGATGTACTGGGGCACCTCGTCCCAGGTGCGGCCCTGCCGGTCGGCCGGCTTGATGTAGTAATAGATGTTGTCGAAGTCGATCTCGCGGAGATCCGCGCCCCAGGTCGGCAGCGGCTTGCGCTCGAAGATCGCCAGCGCCTTGAGCCGGAGCTGGAGCATCCAGTCCGGCTCGCCTTTCAGGCGCGAGATCTCCTCTACCACCTCGCGGCTGAGGCCCCGCTTCGACTTGAAAACGTAGTCCTCGACATCGTGGAAGCCGTACTGGTACTCGCGCGGCCCGATGTCCTGGAGTGCCTTCGCCATCGGTCTCGTTCCTCCCGCCTTCTGGCGTTGCGATGCTCTCGCGCGGGCGACTGCGCCCTAGCGCTCGCCACCCGCCGCCGCGGCGGTGCCCTCGACCAGGCCCAGTTCCGCGAGGAGCGGGTCGTAGCCCTCTGCCTGCAGGCGATCGGCCAGCTCGCGCCCGCCGCTGGTCACGATGCGCCCGCGATACAGCACGTGCACGTAGTCGGGCGTGATGTGCTTCAGGAAGTTCTCGTAGTGCGTGATGAGCAGCACGCCCATGTCCGGGCTCAGCACCTGCTTGACCCCGTCCGCTACGATGCGGATGGCGTCGATATCCAGGCCCGAGTCCGTCTCGTCCAGAATGGCGAGCTGCGGCCGCAGCAGCGCGAGCTGCAGCACCTCGGCCTTCTTCTTCTCGCCGCCGCTGAACCCCTCGTTGAGGTAGCGGGTGGCGAAACTCTCGTCCATCTTCAGGCGCTGCAGCCCCTCGCGTACGCGGCGCCGGAACTCCAGCGCCGACACCTCCTGGCCCGTGCGCGCCTTGATGGCGGTGCGCAGGAAAGTGGCCAGCGGCACCCCGGGGATGCCCACCGGGTACTGGAAAGCGAGGAACATGCCGCGCCGCGCGCGCTCATCCGGGCTGAGGCCGACGATGTTCTCGCCCCGGAACCAGATCTCGCCGGCCGTGACCTCGTACTTGGGGTGCCCCATCAGCGTGTAGGCCAGCGTGCTCTTGCCCGAGCCGTTGGGGCCCATCAGCGCGTGGATCTCCCCGCGGTTGATCGTGAGGTTCACGCCCTGCAAGATCTCCCGCCCCTCCACGGCGGCGTGGAGGTCGCGCACCTCGAAGAACGGCTGCTCACTCATCGCGTCGTACACATCGCCTTTCCGGAGCCGTGCTGGAGCGCCTCCAGCCGGATGAACCCCGCGCGCGGCTCCTCGCAGGCGCCCTCCCCATCGACCTCACGCACCAGATCGGCTAGGGTCGTGGTACTGAGCACCTGCTCGATCGCCTGCCGCACGCGCCGCCAGATGCCGCGCGACGCGCACAGCGGCTCGCGCTCGCAGGACCCGGCGACGTAGCCGTCGTCGGCGCACTCCACCAGTGCAATCGGCCCCTCGACGGCGCGGTACACCTCGTACACCGAGATGCTCTCGGGGGACCGCGCCAGCTGGTAGCCCCCGGCGGCCCCGCGCGTCGCCTCGACCAGCCCCGCGCGCCGCAGCGCCGCGATGAGCTGCTCGAGGTAGCCCTGCGACAGGTGCTCGGCGCGGGCGATCTCGCTCAGCGCCACCGGGCCCCGCCCGTAGGCGCGCGCCAGCTCGGTCATCGCCCGCAGGCCGTAGTGCGCGCGACTGGAGACCTTCACGAGCCTCACCCGAATTCCTAGTTAGCTACTAGGAATTGTAGTCGGGCGCGTCCGCTCTGTCAACCACGGGTGGGCCGCGGCGCGGCGGCCGCCTCGAGCAGCGCCAGGTGCAGCCAGAACAGGATCGCCAGGTCGACCAGGAAGTACGAGTTGTCCAGCGCGCCGTGCACCAGCCAGCCCGCCAGGCTCGCCGCCGCGCCGGCCACCAGCGCCCGCGTCTCGGCGTCCCGCGCCTGCCGCCACGCCCTCCGGGCCAGCCGCGCGGCGCGCGCCAGCAGCAGCCCGAACGCCACCAGGCCGAGCAGCCCCAGCTCGAGCCAGAACTGGAGCAGCCAGTTGTGCGGGTGAGAGATGTTCGGCTCCGCCCACGCCTCGGGCCGCATGTACTCCAGCTGGTAACGATACAGGAAGTTGTCCAGCCCGATGCCCAGCAGGGGGTGGTCGCGCACCATGGCCACCGCCGCGGCCCAGATCTGCTGCCGGAAGGTGGCGGTCGCGCCGCCGGGCTGGAGCCGCTCGATGCCCAGCCGTGCGCCGAGCGCCACTACCACCCCGCCAGCCGCCGCGCAGGCCGCGGCGAAGCCGACCAGCGCCCGGCGGCCCAGCAGCAGGGCCAGCACCGCGCCGCTGGCCGCCGCGCCCAGCCAGCCCCCGATCGAGAAGGTGGCGGCGAGCGCCACGCCTATCACCCCGGCCACGCCAGCGGCCCACCGGCGCCAGCGCGGCACCCAGCAGGCGAGGGCCACCGCCAGCGGCAGGGCGCGACCTAGGAACAGCGCCAGGTGGTTGGGCGAGGGGTATAGCCCCAGCGCGCGCCGCACGCCCTCGACTTCCACGACGTTCAGCCGCGCGCCCACTTGCGCCAGCGCCAACAGGCTCGTGGCGGTGGCCGCGCCGAGCAGGGCCAGCCACAGCGGCCGCAGGCGGGCCAGCTCCGGGCACAGCGCGCGCACCAGGTAGAAGAACAGCAGCGGCTCCAGCACCAGCGTGCGCAGCGCCCGCAGGCTCAGGTGCAGGTACTCGGTGGGCAGCAGCGACAGCAGGGCCGCTAGCAGCAGCAGCGCGATCGGGCCGTCGAAGGCGCTGCCGCGCAGGCGGAGGTCGCGCACCATCACGGCGCGCACCAGCACCGCCGCCGCGGTGAGCAGCAGGGCCGTCTCGGGCAGCGAGACGGCCAGCCCACCCAGCTGGCGGGGGAAGTAGTAGGTCGGCAGCGTGGCCACCACCGCGGCGAGCCCTAGCCGCGGCCAGCGTGTGGCGGCCACGGCGAACGCCGCCGCGCCCAGCAGCGCCAGCCAGAGCGGCGGCGCCAGCGCGTACAGCAGCAGGGCGGCGGCCAACAGCCACCCGGCGCTCGCTTCGGGCACCGCCGCGGCACGCCGCCCCCCCATGCGGTACGACTCCGCCATTCGCCTCCCCGCGCCCTGGCCGTCGCTCTCCGACTATAATGGCGCCCAGGCGGCCGGTCGAGGCCGCCAGCGCGGAGGAGCGGCGCGTGGGCGATCCCGCGAGCGAGCCGCGCGTTCCCCCGCTCGACGGCGGTGGGCGGCGCGTGCTGGTCACGGGCAGCGGCGGCCTGCTGGGCAGCAAGCTGCTGGCGGCGCTGACCACGCATCCCCACT
>Ga0070737_10001005_pt1 | contig 46053 bp, 44 predicted proteins | sample Coa_R1_10_FD_66438 | JGI IMG/M metagenome (GOLD analysis project Ga0070737, IMG submission 66438) | Surface soil microbial communities from Centralia Pennsylvania, which are recovering from an underground coalmine fire - Coalmine... | ecosystem: Environmental > Terrestrial > Soil > Unclassified... | reverse complement strand
GAGCTCGTGCGACTCGACGCGCTCGGTCACCGACAGGAACGCGAGGTCGAGCTCATCGGCGCGCAGGAGCTCCGCGCACTCCTCGCTCGCCTGCTCGCGCACGGTGAGCGCGACGCCCGGATGGGCCTCGTGAAAGGAGGCGAGCGCGAGCGAGAGATCGATCGGGCCCATCGTGTGGATCGCTCCGATCGTCACGTGGCCGACGTCGACGCCGCGCAGCGCCTCAAGCTCCTCGCGCGCGATCGCCAGCTCGGCGAGGATCCGCCGCGCGCGCACGGCGAGAAGCTCCCCGGCCTCCGTGAGCGCCACCCGACGGGTCGTGCGCTCGACCAGCCCGACGCCGACCTCCTCCTCGAGGCGCCGGATCTGTTGAGAGAGCGCGGGCTGGGCGACGTGCTCAGCGGCCGCGGCGCGCGTGAAGTTGAGGTGCTCGGCGAGCGCCACGAGGTAGCGGAGCTGGCGCAGATCCATTCTTCCAGCTTATGAATGCCAGCAAATACTCGTCTTGGACTTCTCAAGCCCGCGTGTCATCATGCGTGGCGCAGTACCTCTCCTCCCTCGAGCGCGCCCCGAGTCCGGCCTCATATCCCGCCGGTACCGGGGCGCTCTCATTTGGGGCGCCCCTCCCCGGTGGACCGCCCCGGCAGCGTGCGGGCGCCGACCGCCGCATCTGCGGGGCCGGGGGCCGGGCCTATACTGAGCTGATCCCGACGAGGAGCGCAGCGTGCAGGAAATGGTCATCTACGGCGTGAGCTTCGACATGGTCGGAAAGCAGCCGATCGTGTTGCTCAAGACCGTCGAGAGCAACAAGTTCCTGCCGATCTGGATCGGGCATCCAGAGGCGGCCGCGATCCTCATGAAGCTCCAGGGCGCCTCAACGCCGCGGCCGATGACGCACGATCTGCTGTCCGAGATGCTCGGGGAGCTCGACGTCGAGTGCACGCGCGTCGCGGTCACCGAGCTGCGCGAGAACACGTTCTACGCCTCGATCAGCCTCCGCGCGAACGGCCGTGACCTGGAGATCGACTCGCGGCCCTCCGACGCGCTCGCGCTCGCGGTCCGCGCCGGCGCCCCGATCTTCGCCGCCGACGAGGTCATCACGGAGTCCGCGATCGAGTTCGAGCACGAGGTCGAGGACACCGAGGAGGTCGTCGAGAAGTTCAAGGACTTCCTCGACCAGGTGACCCCGGAGGACTTCGCTTCCGACGAGTGACGCCACGGTGGGGGCATTCCCCCAACGCCAGGGGCCCGTCAGCCGGCGCGGCGCTTCTGCCCTGAGCGCATCGGGACGACCGGCGCGAGCGGTTCCCCTGAGCCCGCCGGCTGCGCGCCCCCGCCCGGCTGCGGCGCGCGGTGGCGCCGGCTCGGCCGGGCGGCCCCGCTGAGCGTCGAGTACATCGCGACCTGCTCGGTGGCGATCGCGCCGATCCGGCGGATCCCCTCTCGGATCTGGTCCTCGGCGACGCCGGAGAAGTTGAGCCGCATCGCGCTCCCGCCACGACCGTCGAGGTAGGCGGCGCGCCCGGGGACGAAGGCGACGTTCTGGCGCAGCGCCCGGGCGAGCAGGTCGGTCGTGTCGATGTAGTCCGGGAGCGTCGCCCAGATGAAGAGGCCGCCCTGCGGATGGGTCCAGGCGGCCTCGCGCGGGAAGTGCTCGGCCATCGCGTCGAGCATCACGTCGCGCCGACGGCGGTAGATCTCGACGAGCGAGCTGAGGTAGTCGCCCCACGGCCCGGAGTCGAAGTAGGCGGCGACGAAGTACTGGGTGATCGGCGAAGAGCACAGATCGGTCCCCTGCTTGCCGCTCTGCATCTGGTCGATGATCGGCGCCGGCGCGACCGCCCAGCCGAGCCGCACGCCCGGGGAGAGGATCTTGGAGAACGTGCCCGTGTAGATGACGAACTCGTCGTCGAGCGAGTAGAGCGTCGGCAGCGGCTCGCCCTCGTAGCGGAGCATCCCGTACGGGTTGTCCTCCATGATGAGCAGCTCGCGCTCGCGCGCGATCCGGATCAGCTCCCGGCGGCGCTCGAGCGACATCGTCACCCCGGCGGGGTTCTGGAACGTCGGCACCGTATAGAGGAACTTGGGCCGGCGACCCTCTCGGTCGAGCGTGTCGAGCGTCGCCTCGAGCTCCTGCACCCGCATTCCATCGTCGTCGAGCGCGATCTGCACGACGTCGGCCTCGTAGGCGCAGAACGTCGGGATCGCGCCCGGGTAGGTCGGCGCCTCGGCGATGATCACGTCGCCGGGATCGATCAGCGCCTTGCAGACGAGGTCGATCGCCTGCTGGCCGCCGGTCGTGACGAGCATGTCCGAGAGCCCGATCCGCATTCCCTCCGCAGCCATCACCTCGACGATGCAGTGCTTGATCACCTCCGAGCCGTCGGTCGGGCCGTACTGCAGCGCCCGCGCGCACGACTGGGCGGCGACCTGCCCCATGAGCGCGGCGTAGGAGTCGGACGGGAACGTCGAGGTGTCCGGCAGGCCGCCGGAGAGCGAGATCACGTCGTCGCGCTCGGTGAGCGCCATCAGGTCCCGCATCGCGGAGGACTGCATCGCGCGTGTGCGCGCGGCGAACAGCCCGCTGTAGCGATCGAAGTTGCGGGTCCGCGACGACCCGGCGCGGGGTCGTCTGGCCGGCGGAGGCGCGGTGCTCGGTTGTGCCGAATCGCTCTCCTCTATCGTCACGTCTGTCCACGGTACAGCACGCGGCGCGGGCGGACACCGGCTCGCCTGCCAACCGGACGCACCCGCCATGCACCTCGTGTTCGACATCTTCCAGGGGCTTGGGGTCGCCGCCGCGATCGGCGTGCGCCCGTTCCTGCCCTCGCTCGTCGCCGGCGTGCTCGCGGCCGGCGACGTCGAGCTCACGTTCCACCACACGCGCGTCCACTTCCTGCAGCAGCCGGTGTTCCTGTTCGCGATGGTCGTCGGGATCCTGCTGCTCGCGCTCGCCGAGCGGCGGCTCGCCCGTGGCGGCGCGGCCGCCCGGCCGGTGATGATCGGGCTCGCGGCGTGCGCGGTCGTGCTCGGGGCGCTGTTCGGCGCCGGGACGTTCGCCCACTACCACCACGGCGTCCACCACCTGTTGTGGATCGGGGGCGCCGTCGGAATCGTCTGCGCGCTGATCGGCGTCGCCGCCACCCAGCCGCTGCTCACGCGCGTGCGCTCGCGCCTCGACGCCGAGGCGGGCGGCGTGCTGCCGTTCGTCAGCGACGGGGTCGCTGCGCTCGCGGCCGCGCTGTCGGTCCTCGCCCCGCCGATCGGCGTGATCGTCCTGCTCGCGCTGCTGTGGCTGCTGATCGCCGGGCGCGGGCGCGCCGACCGCAAGTACGCCGGCCTGCGCATCCTCCGGTAGGGGGACGTGGCGGCGCGCCAGAAGCTCGTGCTCATCGTGGTCGACGCGATGAAGCCGGCGATGCTCGAGCGGGCGATCGCGGCCGGTCAGGCGCCCGCGCTGGCCGAGATCATGCGCCGCGGCGAGTACGCGCCCGAGTGCGTGGCCGCGTTCCCGTCGGTGACGCCGGTGTGTGCGGCGACGATCACGACCGGCCTCGGTCCCGACCGGCACGGCATCCCCTCGATGAACTGGTACCACCGCGAGGAGGGTCGCTACGTGGAGTACGGCTCGAGCTTCTCGGCCTCACGCCAGTTCGGCGTGCTGCGCTCACTCACCGACACCGTGTACCGGATGAACGCCGAGCACCTCGCGCCCGACGCGCTCACCGTGTTCGAGTCGCTCGACGACGCCGAGGTCCGCACCGCGGGCACGACGTACCTCATCTATCGCGGCCGCCATGAGCATGAGGTCGCCCAGGAGTCCGCGCTCTCCCGGCTGGTCACCTCGACGCTCTTCCGCCGCACGATCATGGGGCCGCTCGAGCTCTTCTACTCGGACCTCTACGCCTCCCGGCGCACCGGCTGCCGTGGCCAGATGGGCCTGCCCGGCGCCCGCGACCAGCACACCGGCTGCGTCGGCTCCTATCTCGTCGAGCACGACCTCTTCGACTTTTTGCTGTTCTCGCTGCCCGACAACGACGCCTACTCGCATCGCAACGGACCGGCCGCCCAGGTCACCTCGCTCGCCGCCGCCGACCGCCAGATCGAGCGGCTGATGCACGCGGGGGGCGGGCCGGACCGGTTTCTCGATGGGCACGCGGTGATCGTCTGCTCCGACCACTCGCAGGCGAAGGTGGAGGCCTCGATCCGGCTCGACGAGGCGTTCGCCGACTTCAGGGTCGCGACCCCGAACGCGCGGGTGGCCGGCGCGGGCGGCGAGGTCGCGCTCAGCCCGGCCCAGCGCTCGGCGATGGTCTACGCGCTCGATCCCGATGAGCGGGAGGCCGTCCTCGACCGGGCTCTCACCGCGGTGGGTGGGCTCGAGGGGGTCGACCTCACGATGTGGATGGACGGCGAGGAGGCGGTGATTCGCGGGCATCGCGGCGAGCTTCGCTTCGCCCCCGGCCGCGCCGTGACCGACGGCCGCGGCCGCGGCTGGGACGTCGAGGGGCCGTTGTCGGTGCTCCGCGCCGAGGTCCAGGACGGCCGGCTGTTCTGCACCGAGTATCCGGATCCGCTCGAGCGGGTGTGGTCGGCGCTGCACTGCGAGAACGCCGGGGACATCCTGCTGTCGGCCGCCCCCGGCTACGAGTTCGTCGACTGGGGCGGCGTCGACCACGTCGGCGGCGGCTCGCACGGCTCGCTGCACCGCTCCGACTCCTACGCGACGCTCCTGTGGGCCGGTGACGGGCTCCCGGCCCGCGATGCCCGGGAGCAGTGGTCGCTGCGCGACATCGCGCCGATGATCCGCGCGCACTTCGGGCTCGCCGCCGGGCTGCCCAGCGGGACCGCCTGACCCACGGACGGGGGATTCGCCATCTAAGATGCGGGTAAGCCCCGCTTTAGCAGCCGGTTACGCCCCGCCGGCCGCACGTGGCAGCCGCATGCCCGCCGATACCCTCACCGACATGCCCGCCGAGGAGATGACCGCCGACGACCTGACGACCGCGGTCGTCGAGCTCCCGTTCCATCACCGCGTCCGGGCCGGCGTCGCCAAGGGCGAGAACTGGCTGCAGCTGATCCGCTTCGGCGTCGTCGGCGCCTCCGGCTTCATCGTCAACACGGTCACCTACGCGCTGTGCCTGAAGGTGATCGGGCTCGACTACAAGATCGCGCTCCCGATCGCCTACCTGGCCGGCGTCATCAACAACTTCACGTGGAACAGCCGCTGGACCTTCACCCACAAGCGGGACTCGCACACCGCCGTCCAGGGGATGAAGTTCCTCGTCGTCTCGACCATCGCGTTCGGCGTCAACTACGGGCTCAACGTCGGCCTCGTGCACTGGACCTCGCTCCAAAAGGTGCCGATCGAGGTCATATCGAACATCCTCGTGACGCCGGTCAACTTCCTCGGCCAGAAGCTCTGGAGCTTCAAGAAGTAGTCGTGCGATCCGCGCGGGCGCTGCTCGCCGCCGTGCTGCTGACGCTCGCGCTCGCGCCGGGCGCGCTCGCGGCGACCGGCACCGGCGCCTCGCACCCCGCGGCGGACGCCGGCGCCTCGCAGGCGAACACCCCCTCGAACACGGCGAGCACGGTCACGACGGTCACCCGGACCGAGACCGTGACGACGACGCCCGGCACCCCGGTGCTCGTCACGAACAAGACGACCCCGCCCGTCGGCTACCACCACACCGCGCTCCAGGTGCTCGCGATCGCGCGCACGAGCCCGGTCGTCAAGGCCGAGCTGCGCGCGCATCCGCGCCTCGTGCCCTACGAGTACACGAAGGGCGCGCCGCAATGGCAGGTGAGCTGGTTCACGCCGCCGAAGACCGGCCGGACGCAGCGCGAGATGGTCCAGGTCTACGTCGACGACGACAGCGGCAAGGTGACCCAGGCGTGGACGGGCTTTCAGATCGCCTGGACGATGGCCCGCGGCTACCCGGGCGCCTTCGGCCGGATCGTCAACGCCTGGTACATCTGGCTGCCCGTGTGCCTGATGTTCGTGGCGCCGTTCGTGCCCTGGCGCCGGCGGCCGACGCTTCTGCACCTCGACCTCGCGATGTTCCTGTTCTTCTCGGTGTCGCTCGCGTTGTTCAACCATGCCGACATCGGGCTCTCGACGCCGCTCTACTACGTGCCGCTGCTCTACCTGCTCGCGCGGCTGCTCGCGCTCGGCTTCGGCGCCGGGGTCCCGCGGGCGCCGCTGCGCACGATCGTCCCCGCGGGCTGGCTGATCGTCGGGATCGTGTTCCTGATGGCGTTCCGGATCGGCCTGAACGTGCTCGACTCGAACGTCATCGACGTCGGCTTCTCGGGCGTGATCGGCGCCGACAAGCTCATCCACAACGTGGCGCTCTACGGCCACTGGCCCGCCAATGACGCCTACGGCGACACGTACGGGCCGTTCAACTACTACGTCTACGTGCCGTTCCGACTCGCGCTCGGCTGGAGCGGGAACTGGGACTCGCTGCCGGCCGCGCACGGCGCGGCGATCTTCTTCGACGTCGCCACGCTCATCGCGCTCTACCTCCTCGGGCGGCGCTGGCGAGACCACACGCTCGGCGTCGTGATGGCCTACGCCTGGGCCGCGTACCCGTTCACGATGTGGTCGCTGTCCTCGAATACGAACGACGGCCTCGTCGCGCTCACGGTGACGCTCGCGCTGCTCGTGCTGCGCTCCGCCCCCGCGCGGGGGATCACGGCCGCCCTCGCCGGGATGACGAAGTTCGCCCCGTTCATCCTGACGCCGCTGCTGCTGCGCGGCGCCGGCGAGCGGCCCCGCGGTCGCCAGGTCGTCGCGTTCGCGGCGACGTTCGTCGCGTTCGTCGTTCTGGAGATGCTGCCGGTGCTCGCCAAGCACGACCTCGGCCCGTTCTGGCACGACTCGATCGCGTACCAGTCGGGTCGCGTCACCCCGTTCTCGGTCTGGGGCCTCTGGGGCGGGCTCGGCTGGCTCCAGCACGCGCTGCAGGGCGGGGTCGTGCTCCTCGCGCTCGTCCTCGCCGTCATCCCGGCGCGCCGCTCGCCGGTTCAGGTGGCGGCGTTCGCCGCCGCGCTGCTCATCGCGCTGCAGATCGTCACCAACTACTGGCTGTACTCCTACATCGTCTGGTTCTTCCCGGCGGCGATCGCCGCCCTGTTCGCGAGCCACCCGGCGCCCGGTGAGCACCTCGACGCCGCCTGGCGTGAGCTTGAGGACCGCCGCCTGCACGGCTTGCCGCTGCGGGTCGAGCCCGCCGGCGGCCGACCCGCACCCGCGGGTGGCTGACCCGCACCCGCGGGTGGCTGACCCGCACCCGCCCGGCGGTGGCGCCTTCCGGCCGCTTGGAGCGCATCGCTGTCCAGATGCGACACCGATCCGCTCGGGGTCGTCTCAGCCGGCGCCATCCGCCGGCAGCAGCAGCTGCTCGATCGACAGCGCCCGCCGTGGCTCCGGGGCCGTCGCGATCGCCACCGCGTTCATCCACGGGTCCTCGTCGGAGGTCTCGAAGCGGACCGGCATCTTCGTCGCCATCGCCTCGATCGCGAGCTCCCGGCGCACGCCGATGACGCCGCCGCGCGGGCCGGTCATGCCGACGTCGGTGATGTAGGCGGTCCCGCCCGGGAGCACGCGGGCGTCGGCGGTGGGCACGTGCGTGTGGGTCCCGACGACCGCGGTGACCCGGCCGTCGAGGTGCCAGCCGAGCGCGACCTTCTCGCTCGTCGCCTCGCCGTGCACGTCGACGAGCACGTGGTCGGCGCGGTCGCGCAGCGCGTGCACGGCCGCGTCGGCCTCGGCGAACAGCGGCCGGCCCGCGTCCATGAACAGGTTGCCCGAGAGCGAGACGACCCCCAGCCGCACGCCGTCGCGTTCGACGACGCACCAGCCGTGGCCGGGCTGGCTGCGCAGGAAGTTCGCCGGGCGCAGGATCGCGTCGCGCTCGTCGAGATAGCCGTAGATCTCGCGCTGGCGGTAGGTGTGGTTGCCGAGCGTGATCACGTCGACGCCCGCGTCGAACAACTGGTCGGCCAGCTTCGGCGTGATCCCCACCCCGCCGGCAATGTTCTCCCCGTTGACGACCAGGAAGTCGTAGCCGACCCGTTCGCGCAGCGCCGGGAGCAGCCCGAGCAGCGTTCGCTTGCCGAGGCCGCCGACGACGTCGCCCACGAACAGGATCGTGCAGGACGCCTCGCTCATTGGAGGACTCGCCGCGCGGATCCCATATCTGCACCAGTATGGCCCCGGTCCTCGTCGCCCGCGGGCTCACGAAGCGCTTCGGCGACCGCGTCGCGCTCGAGGACGTGAGCTTCGTCGCCGGTAGCGGCGAGATCGTCGGGCTCGTCGGCGCCAACGGCGCGGGCAAGACGACGCTGCTGTCGCTGCTCGCCGGCGTGCTCGCCCCCGACGCCGGGTCGCTGACGACGCCCGCCCGCGTCGGCTGGGTGCCGCAGGCATCGGCGCTCTACACGCGTCTGTCGGCCGCCGAGAACCTGCGGCTGTTCGCGCGGCTGCATCGGGTGAAAGACGTCGAGACGGCAGTCGACGCGCTTCTCAGACAGATAGGTCTGTCAGCTCGTGCGACCGAGCCGGTCGGCCGGCTGTCGGGCGGCAACCGCCAGCGGGTGAACGTCGCGCTCGGACTCATCGGCGATCCGGGGCTGCTGCTGCTCGACGAGCCGACGGCCGCGCTCGACCCCGGGCAGCGCGAGCGCCTGTGGGAGTTCCTGCGCTCGCTCGTCGCGCGCGAGACGACGGTCCTCTTCTCGAGCCATGAGCCGAGCGAGGTGGAGCGCTACGCCGGCCGCGTGCTCACCCTCGAGGCCGGACGCCTGCGGGAGACCTCGTGCGCTGGCTGATCCTCAAGGACCTCCGGATCCTGCGGCGCTCGCCGCTGCTCTGCGGGCTGCTCGTCCTGTACCCGGTCGTCGTCGCGCTCATGATCGGCGCCGCGTTCGCCGGCCCGCCGGCCCGGCCGGCGGTCGCGTTCGTCGACGAGGTGCCGCGCGGGCAGGGAACGATCGCAATCGGCCGCCAGCGACTCGACGTCGCCGACGACGCCCGCGGCCTCCTGCGCTCGGTGCACGCGATCCATGTCCCGACCCGCGAGGCCGCGATCGCCGATGTGCGCAGCGGCCGCGCGCTCGCGGCCGTCGTCATCCCGGCCGACCTGCCGCGCCAGATCGAGTCGCTCATCACCCAGGGAGTGGGCAGCCCGACGGTGCACCTCTATCTCAACACGCGCGACCCGCTCGAGCGCCGCTACGTCGAGGACGCTCTGCAGGCGCGGATCGCCGCCGTGCAATCGGAGGTCTCTCGGCGGGTGCTACGGGTTGCGGTCGCCGACCTGCAGCGCGTGCTGGCCGGCGGGCGGGTGTCGCTGCTCGGCCACTCGGTGAGCCTGCTCGGCCTGCGCAACACGCGCGCGATCGTCGAGGGCACGATCGCCTCGCTGCCCCGCCGCTCGCCGCTGCGGATCGCGCTTCGGCAGGTGTCGGCGTTCGCCACGGAGGCGATCGACGGTCTCGGGTTCGCGCGGCCGGTGCTCGGCTCGATCGGCAGCCCGCTCACGGTCACCCAGACCGAGCTCCAGGGCGCGACGACGCCGACGAGCGTCTATGCCGGCGCGATCGCCGCGGTCGTCTCGCTCATGTTCCTCGCGCTCCTGCTCGCGGCCGGGACGCTCGCGCTCGAGTGGAGCGAGGGGACGTACGCGCGGCTCGTCCGCGGGCTCGTGAAGCCCTCGGGCCTGCTCGCCGCGAAGGCGGTGCAGGCGGGCGCGTGCGCGGCGGCGGTGACGCTCGCGCTCGCGGCCTCCGTGTCGGCGTTCGTCCACCTTGACTGGGCGCGCTTCGGCCTGTGGGCGCTCGCGTTCGCCTGCGGCGGCCTCGCGTTCGCCACGCTCGGAACCGCGCTCGGCGCGATCGCGCGCGAGGTCGCGACCGCATCGCTGATGGCCTTCCTGGCGTCGCTGCCGATCGCGTTCTGCGCGCTCGTGCCCGCGAGCGCGGTGAGCCCCGGCGTCCACGCGCTGCTCTCCATTGTCGACTTCTGCTTTCCCTTCGCGCCCGCGCTCGCCGCGGCGGCAAGCGCGTTCAGGGGCGCCGGCGCGGTGCCGGTCCTCACGTGCGTGCATCTGCTCGCCCAGGCGGCCGTGTTCGGAGCGGTCGCGCGGTTCGCGCTCGCGCGGCGAGGCGCGGGAGGGGCGGGTGGGCCCGGGCGTGACGCGACGCGGTCGGGCGTGACGCGACGCGGTCCGGCGTGACGCGACACGATCCGGCCTCGCGATCTCAGCCTGAGGCTCAGCGCATCCCGGTCGTGCGCATGAACCCGTACGCGCACAGCCCGGCGATGATGAGCAGGAGGATCGGCAGCGCCGCGCTCGTCACCCCGACGATCGCGAGCACGAGCGTCACGACGCCCGCGATCCCACTCACGGTGCCGGCCTGCACGAGCCGGTAGGCCCGCCGTTCCCGCACGCTGCGCGGAGTGCGGCGATCGAGGTTGCTCATCTTCCCTGAGCGTACCGACGATCGATACGGTTGTGGGCGATGAGCGAGCACCATCTGCTGCTCTACACATATCCCGAGGACATCCTCGAGCGGCGCGGGCCCTACCGCGACGAGCACCTGCGCCGCATCCGCGTCGAGCAGGATGCGGCCCGGATCCTGATGGCGGGCGCGTTCGGCGACCCGGTGAGCGGCGGGGCGATCGTCTGGAAGGGCGCGACGGCCGATGAGATCGAGGCGTTCGTCCAGGGCGACCCGTACCTGGAGGCGGGGCTGATCGTCTCCTACCGGATCGAGCCCTGGACGCTGGTCTGAGCGCGCACGGGTCGCCTGTCTGCGCGCGCACGTTTTTCGCGCGTGTCGAGGGAGAATCGCGCATCCGCCGGTAGCCTCAGTCGGGATGCCGTTTCCGCAGACCCGCCTGCGCCGCCTGCGCGCCACTCGCGCGCTCCGCGGGCTGGTGCGCGAGACGCATCTCGACCCGGGCGACTTCATCTACCCGCTGTTCGTCGCGCACGGGATCGACCGCCGTCAGCCGATCGAGGCGATGCCGGGCGTCGCGCAGCTCTCGATCGCGCACGCCGTTCAGGAGGCCGGCGAGGCGCACGCGCTCGGCGTGCCCGCGGTGCTCCTGTTCGGCCTGCCCGCCACCAAGGACGAGCAGGGCTCGCGCGCCTGGGACGAGGAGGGGATCGTCCAGCTCGCCACGCGCGCCATCAAGGAGGCCCATCCTGAGCTGATCGTGATCGCCGACCTCTGCCTGTGCGAGTACACGAGCCACGGCCACTGCGGCGTGCTCGCCCGCCGGGCCGACGGCTCGATGGACGTCGACAACGACGCGACGCTCGAGCTGCTCGCCCGCACCGCAGTCAGCCAGGCGCGTGCCGGCGCCGACATCGTCGCGCCGAGCGACATGATGGACGGCCGCGTCGGCGCGCTGCGCGAGGCGCTCGACGAGGAGGGGCTGGCCGAGACGCCGATCATGGCCTACAGCGCGAAGTTCGCCTCCGCGTTCTACGGGCCGTTCCGCGAGGCCGCCGACTCGGCGCCGGCATTCGGGGATCGCCGCGGCTACCAGATGGACCCCGCCAACGGCGAGGAGGCGCTCCGCGAGGCGCGGCTCGACGTCGAGGAGGGGGCCGACATCCTGATCGTCAAGCCGGCGCTGCCGTACCTCGACCTCGTGCACCGCATCAAGGAGGACACGCGGCTCCCGCTCGCCGCCTACCACGTCTCCGGCGAGTACGCGATGCTCAAGGCCGCCGCCGCCGCCGGGTATCTCGACGAGCGTGCGGCCGTGCTGGAGACGCTCACCTCGATCCGCCGCGCCGGCGCCGACATGATCATCACGTATCACGCCAAGGAGGCCGCCCAGTGGCTTCAGTAGACATTCACGACGGGATCCGCGAAGCCGCTCCCGGCAACCACGGACCGAAGCTCCGCAGCCGCGCCGACGGCGCCGCCGTCGCCCTCGACGAGCTCGACCGGCGGCTGCTCAACCTCATGCAGGGGGCGTTCCCGATCGCCCCACGGCCCTACGCGCACGTCGCCGCCGAGGCCGGGATCGCCGAGCAGGAGGCGCTCGCCCGCGTCCAGCGACTGCTCGACGAGCGCATCATCCGGCAGGTCACCCCGATCTTCGACACGCGCGCGCTCGGCTATTCCTCGATGCTCGTCGCCGCGAAGGTCGACCCCGAGAACCCGTGGCGGGCCGCGCGGATCATCAACGCCCACCCGGGCGTGAGCCACAACTACCTGCGCAACCACGAGTTCAACATCTGGTTCACGATCGCCACCGAGCCCGACTCGCCGCTCGGGCTCGACGGCACGCTCGAGGTGCTCGCGCGCGAGGCGGGCGCCGAGTCGGTGCGCCAGCTGCCGACGCTCAAGCTGTTCAAGATCCGCATGGACCTCGAGATGGAGGCCGGCACCGACAAGCTCGCGGCGCCCGCCGCCGAGGCGGTCGCCCCCGCCGAGACGGCGCCGCAGCCCTACGACGAGTTCGACGTCGCGGTGATCCGTGCGCTCCAGGGCGACATGCCGGTCGTCCCCCAGCCCTACGCGCCCGCCGCGCAGACGCTCGGCATCCCTGAGGAGCGGCTCCTCGAGCACCTCGAGGGCATGCGCGAGCGGCGCCTGCTCCGTCGCGTCGCCGCGATCCTCTTTCACCGCCGCGCCGGCTTCTCCGCGAACGGCATGGGCGTCTGGAAGGTGCCGCCGGCGCGGATCCTCGAGATCGGCGGGCGGATGGCCTCGTTCCGCGGGATCTCGCACTGCTACGAGCGCCCGACGTACGCCGACTGGCCCTACTCGGTGTTCACGATGGCCCACGGCCGCTCCAAGGAGGAGTGCGACGCGATCCTCGATTCGATCGCCGCCGACACGGGCATCACCGAGCGCGCGACCCTCTACTCCTCGACCGAGTTCAAGAAGATCCGCCTCCTGTACTTCACCGGCGAGCACCGCGCCTGGGAGCGCGAGCACGCCGGCGTCTGAGCGATTCACGCAGCGATTCACGCGACCCGATGACCACCGGAGCCCGTTCGCGGCAGATGACGGCGGCGCGCTCGGCCGCGCTCTACGACGAGGCCCTCCGGGTGCTGCCCGGCGGGGTCAACTCGCCCGTGCGGGCGATGCGCTCGATCGGGCGCGACCCGCTGTTCGTCGCGGCCGGCGAGGGCGCGGAGATCATCGACGCCGACGGCAACCGCTACGTCGACTGGGTGTGCTCGTGGGGCCCGCTCGTGCTCGGCCACGCGGCCCCGGATGTCGTCGCCGCCGTCGTCGAGGCCGCGCGCCGCGGCACCTCCTACGGCGCGCCGACCGAGGGCGAGGTCCGCCTCGCGCAGGAGATCGCCGCTCGCGTCCCGTCGGTCGAGATGGTCCGCATGACCTCCTCGGGGACCGAGGCGACGATGTCGGCGATCCGCCTCGCCCGCGCCGTCACCGGTCGCGAGCGCGTCCTCAAGTTCAAGGGCGCCTACCACGGGCACGTCGACGGTCTGCTTGCCGAGGCGGGCTCGGGGCTCGCCACCCAGGGGCTCCCGGCGAGCCCCGGGGTGCCGGCGAGCGCGACCGCGCTCACGACGCTCGTCCCCTGGAACGACGCGGACGCGCTGCGGCAGGCGACGAGCGGCTCGCCCGAGCTCGCCGCGATCCTCGTCGAGGGCGTGCCGGCGAACATGGGCCTCGTCCCGCCCGCGCCCGGCTTCCTGGAGCTGCTCCGGGAGGCGGCCGACCGCAGCGGCGCGCTGCTCGTGTTCGACGAGGTGATATCCGGCTTCCGGGTCGCGCGCGGCGGCGCCCAGGAGCTGTACGGCGTCACGCCGGACCTCACGATCATGGGCAAGATCATCGGCGGCGGGCTGCCCGCCGCCGCGTACGGCGGCCGGCGGGCGCTCATGGAGCGGATCGCGCCCGTCGGCGACGTCTACCAGGCGGGGACGCTGTCGGGGAACCCGCTCGCGGTCGCCGCGGCGCTCGCCACGCTCGGACGGCTCGACGACCACGCGTACGCGCGGCTCGCCGAGACGACCGAGGCGCTCGCTGCGGGCCTGCGCGAGGCGGCCGATGCCGCCGGTGTTCCCGTGCAGCTGCCGACCGTGCCCGGCCTGCTCACCGTGTTCTTCTCCCCCGACCCGGTGACCGACTTCGCCGCCGCTCAGGAGTGCGACACGGCGGCCTACGCCGTCTTCTGCCGGGAGCTCTTGGCGCGCGGCGTCTACCCGCCGCCCTCGCAGTTCGAGGCCTGGTTTCCGTCGCTGGCGCACCGCCCCGAGCACGTCGCGCGCACGGTGCAGGCGGCCGCGGACGCGCTCCAGGTCGTCGCCCGGGAGCGCGGGGTGGTGCGCCGGTGAGCCTGCATGCGTTGCGCGAGGCGCTGATCGCGCACGGCGGCACCGTCGCGGCGCTCGTCAGGACACCGTTCGGGGGACAGGACGGTGCGGTGCAGCGGTCCGACGGCCCGGTGCATGGGTCCGACGGCCCGGTGCACGGTTACGACGGCGCGGCGCGCGGGCCCGACGGCGCGGCGAGCCAGCCGGGCGTCGGCGCGCCGCAGCGCGCGGCCCGCGGGCCCCGCACACGGGCGCGGGCGGCGGAGTACGAGCTCCTGCTCGAGATGATCCTCGAGGGCTCGCTCCTGCACTATGGCCTGCCGCGGGTGGTCGCCACCGAGGACCGCGACCTCGCGCTGCTGCTCGGCGACCAGCTCTACGCGCTCGGCCTCGCGCGGCTGGCGGAGATCGGGGATCTCGACTCGGTGCGCGAGCTCTCGGATCTCATCTCGTTGCTCTCCCAGGCCCAGCTGCAGGGCGACGAGCGGCTCGCCCGGGCGATCTGGGAGGCCGGGGCGACCGCGATCGGGTGGGGCGCGACGCCCGAGCACGAGGCCGCCAAGGAGCTTGCGCGAGCCGGCGACGCCGCCGCGGTGCCGGCGCTCCTATCCGCCGCGCGCGCCGCATAGGGGCCGATTTCCGCCGACCGGATGCCGTCCGAGGGTCCGTGTACTGACGTGTGGGGTGACACCCGTCCCGGGAGCCGGACTGTAGACTTCCGCGGGCATTCGCAGAGCTTTATCGGCTGTTGAAGAAGGCGAGCGTTGGCTGATCGACACGCACAGGGCGCGAAGTCCAAGTACACGATGGACCGGGGGATGCCCGGCGCCTTCGAGGGCGAGACGGTCACGCGCCGGCGGTTCATGGAGGCCGTGACGCACGGGGCCGGCGGGATCGCCGCGGCCGCGTTCACGCTGCCCGCGCTCGGCTTTGCGATCGGCCCGCTGTTCAGCCGCGAGCCGTTCAACTGGCAGCCGATCGGCTACCCGGACGACTTCACCGAGACGGAGTATCAGACGAAGGTGATCACGATCGTCCAGGGGATCGGCGACGCCGGCAACTCGATCGCGTACGTCCGCAAGCGCGATCCGAAGATCGACAAGCAGAAGGCGAACCCCTACAACCAGTTCGTCGCGCTCTCCTCACGCTGCATGCATCTCGGCTGCCCGGTCCGCTACGTGCCGGCCGCCGAGCGCTTCATCTGCCCCTGCCACGGCGGCGTCTACGACTTCACCGGCCAGGTCGTCGGGGGCCCGCCGGTGCGCCCCCTCGACCGCTTCTACACGCGCGTGCACAAGGGCCTCGTCGAGATCGGCCCGCGCTACTCGGTCAACTTCGAGCTGCAGGGCTTCTCGCCGCGCGACCCCGGAGAGCCACTCAACGGCATCGGCCAGTACCTGTATCCGAAGCGCTTCAGCACCTCGATCCTGCCGAAGGGCAGCGGCAAGAGCTACTGACGCCATGCCGAACCTTCCCGCGCCCCCGATCCCGAAGATCCTCAGGCCCGCCCCCAAGCGGCCGGGCAATGGCGCGCCCCCGCCCCCGATCGAGGTCGCCCAGGACCTCGGCATCTCGGCCGTCGACTGGATCGACGAGCGCACATCGCTGTCGGGCGGCATCCGCTGGATGCTCTTCCGCAAGGTCCCGAAGGGGATCAACTGGTTCTACACGCTCGGCTCGGCGACCATGTTCGCGTTCCTCAACCAGGCGGTGACCGGCGTCTTCCTCGCGATGTACTACCGCCCGGACGTGTCCGGCGGCGCCTACGACTCGATCCGCTACATCACCGACGACGTGTGGCTCGGCCAGCTCGTGCGCGGCATGCACAAGTGGGGCGCCTCGGTGATGATCATCCTCATCTTCCTGCACATGGCGCGCGTGTTCTTCTTCGGCGCCTACAAGTATCCGCGCGAGCTCACGTGGATCATCGGCGTCGTGCTCCTCATCCTCACGCTCGCGATGGGCTTCACCGGCTACCTGCTGCCGTTCAACCAGCAGGCCTACTGGGCGACGATCGTCGGCGTCAACATCAACGGCACCGGCCCGTTCATCGGCCCCTACCTGTCGGACTTCCTGCGCGGGGGCCCGGAATTCGGAGCCACGACGCTGTCGCGCTTCTACGCGATCCACATGATGCTCATCCCCGGGCTGATCGCGGCGCTGATCGGCGCGCACCTCTACCTCATCATGAAGCTCGGCATCTCCGCCCCGCCGTGGATGAAGGTGACCAAGGAGGACGACGAGGTCCCCGAGATGCGCGAGGTGCAGGTCTGATGCTCCCGAGCCCGCGGGCGCGCGCATGAACCAGCAGGAGAAGGAGCAGTACCTCCGCGAGTACGCCGTCCTGAAGAACGAGGGCAAGCCGTTCTTCCCCTACGCGGTCGCCAAGGACTCGGTCATGGCGGTGATCGTCATGGCCCTGATCATCTTCCTCGCGCTGCTGTTCGGGGCCGAGCTCGGGCCGAAGGTCGACCCGACGACGACCACCTACGTGCCCCGCCCGGACTGGTACTTCTTCTTCCTGTTCGAGGTCCTCCGGGTCATGAAGAACATCCCGAAGTTCACCGACATGGCGACGATCGGGGTGCCGACGATCTGCATGATCCTGCTGTTCCTGCTGCCGTTCTACGACCGCAGCCCCGAGCGGCGTATCACCCATCGACCGGTCGCGCTCGCCGCCGGGCTGACGACGATCCTCGCAATGGCGTACCTCACCTACACCGGCGCGAACACCGGGTCGCCGAACGAGGTGTCGCTCGCCCCGCCGCCCGGCCTCACCGCCTCCCAGCGCCAGGTGTTCCTCGCGGGCGAGAAGGTCGTCGGCGAGTCCGGCTGCGAGGCGTGCCACCAGATCGGCGACAATGGCAACGACGGCCCGGGACCGAACCTCACCCACATCGGGTCGATCCTCCGGCCGAACGGCATCGCCTCGACGCTGCGCAACCCGACCTCGCCGATGCCGTCGTTCGCGAACCTGGCGAAGCAGAGCCCCAAGAAGTTCAACGACCTGGTCGGCTTCCTCGGCATGCTCCAGTAGGTGGCCCGCCCGGGCCCCGCTGACGCGTCGCCGGCAGCCATGAGCGCGCCCATGCCGACCAACGGGCCGCAGTCGCCCGGCGGGCCGCAGCCGCCCGGCGCGCCGCAGCCGCCCGGCGCGCCGCAGTCGCCCGACGGGCCGCAGCCGCCCGGCGCGCCGCAGCCGCCCGGAGGGCAGCAGCCGCCCGGCGCCGGGACCCTGCCCGAGCCCCAGGTGCGGGCGATGTTCGACCGCATCGCGCGCGTCTACGACCGCATGAACTCGGTCATGACGGCGGGCCTGCACCACACCTGGCGCCGGCGCGCCGCGGAGCTCGCCGCGCTGCGGCCGGGTGACCGCGCGCTCGACGTCGCCACCGGCACCGGCGATCTGGCGTTCGAGCTCGGCCACCGGGTGGCGCCCGACGGCCTGGTCGTCGGCGCGGACTTCTCGCAGCGGATGCTCGAGATCGCCCGCGCCAAGCGCGAGGCGCTGCGCGCCGTCACGACCGCGCCCGCGGGCGTCGAGCTTCGCTTCGAGCAGGCCAACGCACTCGCGCTGCCCTACCCCGACGATGAGTTCGACGCCGCGACGGTCGGCTTCGGCGCCCGCAACTTCTCGGACCTGCGGGGTGGGCTCGCCGAGATGACGCGTGTCGTGCGGCCCGGCGGCAGGGTCGTCGTGCTCGAGATCACGACCCCGACCGAGGGCCCGATGGCGCTCGTCCTGCACGTCTGGTTCGACCGGCTCGTGCCGCTCGTCGGACGTCTCGCGGGCGACGCGGACGCCTACACGTACCTCCCGAGCTCGGTGCGCCGCTTCCCGCCGCCGCGGGAACTCGCCGCGATCATGTCCGAGGTCGGCCTCGGCGAGGTGCGGTACATCCTCACCGCCGGAGGGATCATCGCGCTCCACGTCGGTACGGTCATGGGATGACCGTCGACGGGACCACGCAGGCGACGACGGATTGGGCAGCGGTCGACGCCGTCCGCACCGCGGGCGGCGAGCCGGTCGCCCGCCTCATGGAGCGGCTCGAGCGCCGGCTCGTCGAGCTCGCCACCGGTCACGGCGCGGAGCTCGCGGCGTTTGCCGGCTCGACGATCTCGGCGGGCGGAAAGCGGCTGCGCCCGCTGCTCGTGTTCCTCGCGGCAGGCGTCCCGGCGCCCGAGTCCGAGGCGCTGCTGTCGGCCGCGGTCGCCGTCGAGCTCGTCCATGCGGCGACGCTCGTCCACGACGACGTGCTCGACGGCTCCGCCCTGCGCCGCGGCCGGCCGACGGTCGTCGCCGCCGGGGGGCGCGCCGCCGCCACCGCGACCGGGGACCTGCTGTTCTCCCGTGCGTTCGCCGAGCTGCGCACGCTCCGTTCCGCCGAGGCGATCCGCATCCTCTCTCGGGCGAGCTCCGAGCTTGCCGCCGGCGAGCTCATGCAGCGCGCCGACGCCTGGACACCTGTCGACTCCGAGCGCTACTTCGAGCGCTGCCGGCTGAAGACGGCGGTCCTGTTCCGGGCATCCTGTGAGCTCGGGGCGACCGCGGCGGGGGCCGACGCCGACGCCGTGCGGGGGCTCGCGGAGTTCGGGGAGCGGATCGGGCTCGCGTTCCAGCTGCTCGACGACGTCCTCGACGTCACCGGGCCCCCGGAGCGGACCGGCAAGCCGCGCGGCGCCGACCTGCTCGACGGCACCGTGACGCTCCCGTTGATCCTCGCCCGCGACCGCGACCGAGAGCTCCGAGAGCTCGACCTGCGCTCGATCCGCACTCCGCAGGATGCGGCCGCGGTCTGCGCCCGGATCGCCGAGACCGACGCCCTCGAGGACGCGCGTGCCGAGGCGCTCGACTTCGTCGCGGGCGCCAAGCAGCTCCTGCCCGGCCTGCCCGAGCCGCAGCGCGCCGCGTTGGATCTCGTGGCCGACGGGGTCGTCTCGCGGTACGCCTGACCGCGGGCCGGGCACGACCGACGAATTCAGCGACCCCGCGGGACGCCTGCGCGGGACGAGGTGATCCCGGAGAGCTCGCCTCTGCCCGCGCGCCGGCCCGAACCGGCGCTTGAACAAATTGACGCACCGTGCGCCAATTCGTCGTCCACAGCGCTGTCAACGCAGTTGACAGCCGGGGGCGGGGCCGCTACGGTGCCGCGCCATGACGCCTGAGGAGAGGGGTCGGCCGGTGCGGCTCGACCGCGAGCGCATCCTCGACGCGGCCGCCGAGATCGTCGGCACCGAGGGGTTGCCGGCGCTGACGATGCGCCGCATCGGTGCCGAGCTGGGGGCCGACCCGACGGCGGTCTACCGGCATTTCCGCAACAAGCGCGAGCTGCTCACCGAGCTCGCCGACCGGCTGTTCGCCACCGAGCCGGAGCTCGATCCACAGGCCCCGTGGGCCGAGCGGATGCGCGCCTCGATGTGGCACGCGATGCGCCGCTACCGCAGCCACCTCGACCTCGGGCTGCTGCTCGCCGGCCAGAGCGACGAGCTCCCGAGCCTCGTCCGGATCCGCGAGGAGTCCCTCGAGCTCCTCACCGAGGTCGGGCTCACGCTGGAGCAGGCGGCCATGTTCAGCCAGGTGATCGAGAACCACGTCGTCGGCTGCGGCCTGTTCTTCGCGATCTCGGGCTGGCACAGCGACCCGCCGCACGAGACCCTCGAGGCGATGCGCCGCTTCTACGCGCTGCTGCCCGCCGACGTCGCGCCCCTGTGCCGCGAGGCGGCACCCCATCTCTGCCCCGACCCCGACGGGGTCTTCGCGTACACCACCGATCTGCTGATCGCCGCGATCGAACGGACCGCGGCCGCCGCAGGCGAGGAGGTCGCCCGCGCATGATCCGCTCCCGTCTCATCCCCATTGCGGTGGCGCTCGCCGCCGGCGCCCTGCTCGCCGGCTGCGGACGGCCGCTGCCGACGGCCGCCGACCTCGGCGGCGGCGCCTCGAGCGCGTCCGCCGTCGCCGCCCTGTCGCCGACGACGACGCCCCCCACCAAGGACTGGAACAAGCCGGTCGTGTGGGCGCTCTACCGGATGGTCGACACGCTCAACCCCATCCAGGCCTTCGACTACCCCGAGAACACGGTCGACACGGCGCTGTGCGACTCGCTGCTGCGCCAGGAGCCCGACGGGACGATCGTCTCCGGCGTGGCGACGGCGACGTATCCCACCCCGACCAAGCTCGTGCTCAACCTGCGCACCGGACCGCGCTTCTGGGACGGTCACCCGGTCACCTCCGCCGACGTCCTGTTCGACCTGGAGCGCGCGGCGAGCACGAAGGACGGCTCGTTCTACCCGCAGGTCTTCGATCGCGTCAAGTCGATGAGCGCGCCGAACCCAACGACGGTGGTGGTCACGCTCAAGGAGCCCGACTACTGGCTGGAGGGCGAGCTCTCGCAGATGGCGGGAATCGTCTACGAGAAGTCTTACGCGCTCAGGGAGGGCAAGCAGTTCGGCACGCCGCAGGGCCTGACGATGTGCACGGGCCCGTACGAGCCGAAGAAGTGGATTCCCGGCGAGTCGCTGACGGCCGTCGCCAACCCTCACTACTGGGACTCGACCCTGCAGCCGAAGGTCCATGAGCTGATCTTCAAGGGAATCGGCCAGGACGCGACGCTCACCTCGGGCCTGGAGACCGGGGCGGTCAACGGAACGTACGCCCAGGGGATCGCGACCTACAACCAGCTGAAGCGCGACAAGAGCCTGTCGGTGATCGACGGTCCGGCGGCGAACGTCGACGCGATGGTGATCGACAATCTCAAGGGCGTGCTCGGCGACGTGCGGGTCCGCCAGGCGATCTCGGACGCGATCAACCGCGAGGCGCTGATCGCGGCCGTCTACCACGGGGCCTCGCAGATGCCGCGCACGCTCGAAAGCCCCGGTCAGTGGGGCTACGGGCAGCCGGTGTTCGAGAAGGACTGGGCGCATCTGCCCCCGATGACCGTCAACCTCGACAAGGCGAAGGCGCTCATCAGGGCCGCGCACGCGACCGGAAAGTCGATCGTGATCGGCACCACGCAGCAGATCTCCTCGCTCGCGACCGACGCGAACGTCGTACGCCAGGCGGCGGTCGAGATCGGCCTGAAGGTGACGATCAAGTCGGTCTCCGCGCAGGACTACATCGCGCTGTTCACCAGCGCCGCCGCGCGCAAGGGAATCGACATGTTCCCGACCTCGAACTACGGCGACTACGCCGACCCGGCCGCGCTCTACAACACCGTCGTGATGCCGGGCGGCAGCCAGAACTACGACAACTGGGACAACCCGGCGATGGTGAGGGACCTCAACCTCGCCCGCTCGACGGCCAATCCCGACCTGCGGGCGTCGTATGTGGCGAAGGTCGGCGACATGATCGCCACGCAGCTGCCGTGGATCCCGCTCGACGATCCGGACACGGTCCTGATCGAGAGCCACTACCTCACCGGCGCGCCCGTCTCGTTCGTGTACATGGGCGGTCCCTGGGCGAACATGATGGGCGCGCGGTGATGAGCGCCGTGGCCGCCGCACCGGGTCGCCGCGGCCCGCATCTCAGTCCGCTCGCGAGATTCATCCTGCGCCGGATCGGCCTGCTCGTGCTCGCGCTGCTCGTCTCGAGCTTCGTGATCTTCATCTCGCTCAACCTCGCTCCCGGCGACCCCCTGTCGGCGCTGTCGGGTGGCCGCAGCCTGTCGAAGGCGACCGCCGCGGCGCTCACGCGCGAGTACCACCTCGATGACCCGGTGCTCGTGCGCTACTGGGACTACCTGAAGGCGGTCGTGCTCCACTTCAACCTCGGAACCTCGATCCAGTTCCGGGAGCCGGTCTCGACGCTGATCGGCCAGCGGATCGGCGTGACCGCCGAGCTCGTCGCCTACTCGGCAGTGCTGATCATCGTGTTCGGGGTCGGCGCGGGGATCGTTGCCGCACTGCGGCGCGGGGCCGTCGACGGGTCGATCATCGCGGTCTCGACGGTGCTTGCCGCGGTGCCGTCGTTCGTGGCGGCGATCGTGCTGATCGCGATCTTCGCCGTCGACCTGCACTGGCTGCCGGCGCTCGGCAACGGGTCGGGCTTCGCGGGATCGATCGAGCATCTCACGCTGCCGGCGATCGCGCTCGCGGCGTCGGCGTTCGCGGTCGTCACGCGCGTGACGCGGGTGACGGTGCGGGCGGAGCTGGGGCTGGAGCACGTGCAGACGGCGGTCAGCCGCGGGATCCCGTGGCCGTTGGTGGTGCGCCGCCACGTGCTGCGCAACGCCTCGATCCCGATCACGACAGTCGTCGGGATCACGGTCACCTCGCTGTTCGCGCTGTGCACGGTCGTCGAGCAGGCGTTCAACCTCAACGGGATCGGAGCGGCGCTCATCAACGCCGCGCTGGAGAAGGACTTCGGCGTCGTGCAGGGGATCTCGCTCGTGCTGGTCGGCGCGTTCGTGCTCGCCAACGCGATCGTCGATCTGCTCTACGCCTTCCTCGATCCCCGCGTCGCGATCGGAGCGCGGGCCTCATGAGCACCGGAGTGGGCGCCGTCACCACCGGGCGGCTGTTCGTCCCCCGCGTCAGGCGGCGGCTCGCCGCCAGCCAGTTCGTCTACGGGCTCTGCTGGCTGATCGTGGCGATCGCCGTGTTCTTCGCGATCTTCGGCCCGTACGTGCGCCCGCACGACCCGAACTACTCGATGCTCCAGTTCCAGTACGTCGGGCCGTTCCAGGCTCAGGGCTACCTGCTCGGCTTCGACAGCCAGGGCCGTGACCTCCTGAGCCGGCTGATGGTCGGCGCGCGCACCTCGATGCTCGGGCCGCTCCTGGTGGCGCTCATGTCGATGGGTGCGGGCGCGGTCATCTCGGTCGCGGCCGCGTGGTGGGGCGGCTGGGTCGACTCGGTGCTCGGCACGATCCTCGACATTCTGTTCGCGTTTCCGGGGATCCTGCTCGCGGTGCTCACCGCGGCGGTGTTCGGGGCCGGCCTGGCCGCGCCGACGATCGCGCTTGCGATCGCCTACACGCCGTACATCGCCAGGGTGCTGCGCTCCGCGGCGGTTCGCGAACGCGCCCGCGAGTACATCGCCGCCGCCGAGGTCCAGGGCGTCTCCGCCTGGTCGATCTGTGCCCGTCACCTCGTGCCGAACCTCGGCCGGCTCGTCGTCGCCCAGGCGACGCTCGTGTTCGCCTGGGCGATGGTCGACCTCGCGTCGATCTCGTTCCTCGGGCTCGGCGTGCAGCCGCCGACCGCCGACTGGGGCGTGATGGTCTCCACCGGCGAGACCGGCGTCCTGCAGGGCTATCCGCTCGAGTCGCTGTCGGCCGGCCTGTGCATCGTGCTCGTCGTCGTCGCGGTCAACCTGCTCGGCGAGCGCATGGCCGAGCGCGGAGAGAGGAAGCTCGGATGAGCGAGTTGCACTACATCTCCGCCGGCGAGGCGCTCGCGCGCTTCCGCTCGCGTGAGCTGTCCCCGGTCGATCTGATGGAGGCGGTGATCGCGCGCGCCGAGGAGGTCGAGCCGACGGTGGGCGCGTTCGCCCAGACCCATTTCGAGACCGCGCTCGCCGCCGCGCGCGAGGCAGAAGCCCGCTACGCGGGCCGCGGCGAGGAGCCGCGGGCGCTCGAGGGGCTGCCGGTCGCGATCAAGGAGGAGGAGGCGATCGAGGGGCAGCCGTGGACGCTCGGCTCGCTCATCTACAAGGACCAGGTCGCGGACCACACCTCGGCGTTCGTCCGCCGCCAGCTCGACGCGGGCGCGATCGTCCACGCGCGCACGACGACCCCGGAGTTCTCGTGCGCGGGCTTCACCCATTCGCGCCTGTGGGGGGTGACCCGCAACCCCCACAACCCCGAGCTTGCCGTCGGCGGATCCTCGGGCGGCTCGGGCGCGTCCCTCGCCGCCGGCACCGCGACGCTCGCCTCGGGCTCGGACATCGGCGGCTCGATCCGCATGCCGGCGTGCGCGAACGGCGTCGTCGGCTTCAAGCCGCCGTACGGCCGCGTGCCGGTCGACCCGCCGTTCAACCTCGACACGTACTGCCACTGCGGGCCGCTCGCCCGCACCGTCGCCGACTGCGCGCTGTACGAGAACGTGCTCGCGGGGCCGGAGCCGACCGACATCCACACGCTGCGCGAGCGGGTCGTGTTGCCCGACAGGTTCGAGGGCGCCTCCGGCCTGCGGGTCGCCTTCTCGCTCGATCTCGGCGGCTGGTCGGTCGATCCCGACGTCGCCGAGAACACGCTGGCGGTCGCCGACGCGCTCCGGGAGGCCGGGGCGCTCGTCGAGGAGGTCGACCTGGAGGTGCCGCGCGAGAAGGTCAGCCGCGCGATGTCGATCCACTTCGCGACCGGCTTCGGCGCCTGGCTCGCCGGCCTCGTCGAGGCCCACCCCGATCTCGTTTCTCCCTATGTGCCGGCGGTGGTCCGCTCGATCAAAGAGGAGGCGGGCGACGCGAGCGCGCTGGACGGCTGGGAGCTCGAGTGCGAGCTGTACGCGCCGGTCGGGAGCCTGCTCGAGCGCTACGACGCGCTCGTCATCCCCACCTGTCGCGTCGAGGGATTGGACGCGGGCGAGGACTACGTCGAACGGCCGCTCGTGATGGCCGACGGCACCGAGCTGCACGCCGACCTCGAGGCGTTCACGACGCCCGTGTTCAACGTGATGAGCCGCTGCCCGGTGCTCGCGGTCCCGTCCGGCCGGGGCGCGCGCGGCGGCCCGACCGGCGTGCAGATCGCCGGGCGCACGTACGACGACCTCACCGTCTTCCGGCTCGGCGCGGCGCTGGAGGCCGTGCGGCCGTGGGATCAGTGGCCGTCGACGGTTGCGCATCCGGCGGGGAGCGTCGACCGATGAACGCGAGCGGCGCGCTGCTCGAGGTCGACGGCCTGCGGGTCGAGCTCCCGGTCGAGGACCGGATGGCGACGGTCCTCCATGACGTGTCGCTGTCGATCGGGGTCGGGGAGGCGGTCGGGCTCGTCGGGGAGTCGGGCTCCGGCAAGTCGATGACCGCGCGCGCCGTCGCGCGGCTCCTGCCTCCGGGCGCCCGGGTGGCCGGTGAGATCCGGTACGAGGGCGCAGACGTCGGCTCGCTGCGCGGCTCCGGGCTGCGGGACTTCCGCGGCGAGGTGGCGATGATCTTCCAGGACCCGCGCGCGCACATCAACCCGGTGCGCTCGATCGGGGACTTCATGACCGAGGCGCTGCGCACGAATCGGGGCGTCGCCCGGAGCGAGGCGCGGTCGCGGGCGGTGCGCGCGCTCGCCGACGTCGGGATCGAGGACGGGGAGCGGCGGCTTGACCAGTACCCGCACGAGCTCTCCGGGGGCCTGTTGCAGCGGGTGATGATCGCCGCGGCGCTCCTGACCGAGCCGCGGCTCGTGCTCGCCGACGAGCCGACGACCGCGCTCGACGTGACGACGCAGGCCGAGGTGATGGCGATCCTCGATGACCTGCGGCGCGAGCGCGGGCTCGCGCTGCTCTTCATCACCCATGATCTCGACCTGGCGGGCGCGGTCTGCGATCGCACGTGCGTCATGTACGCGGGGCGGATCGTCGAGTCCCAGCGCTCCGCAGACCTGCACGAGCGCCCGCGCCACCCGTACACGGCGGCGCTGTCCGCGGCACGGCCGGCGATCGAGGGGGCGGTCCATCGCCTCGCGGCGATCCGAGGGCGTCCGGTGTCGGCGTTCGAGGCGCCCGAGGGGTGCGCGTTCGCCCCGCGCTGCGGGTTCGCGCAGGACCGCTGCCGTGCGCGCACACCGGAGCTGCGCAGGGTCGACGGCGGCGCCGTGCGCTGCGTGCGCGCCGACGAGCTCGCGGGGACGCTCGCGCGGGAGGCCGAGCATGTCTGAGCTGACCGCCCGGGCGCCCGAGCCGACGGGCGAGCCGCTGCTGGAGGCGATCGGCCTGCGCAAGGACTACGGGTCGGTGCTCGCGGTCGACGACGTCGACCTCGCGGTCGCGCCCGGCGGGTCGCTCGCGATCGTCGGCGAGTCAGGGTCCGGCAAGACGACGATCGCGCGGATGCTCGTCGGGCTCACCCGCCCGACCGCCGGGACGATCCGCGCCTGCGGCCGGGACCGCTCGATCCCGGCGCGATCGGCCGCCGAACGCCGCCGCCGCGGGGCCGAGGTGCAGATCGTCTTCCAGGACCCGTACTCGAGCCTCGACCCGCGCCACAGCGCCCAGAAGGCGCTCGACGAGGTGCTCCGCCTGCACGGACGCGGCGCGGACGCCGCCGCCCGCAGGGCGCGGATCGCGGAGCTCGGCGAGCTCGTCGGCCTCGACGAGCGGATGCTCCGGGCGCTGCCGCGTGACCTGTCGGGCGGGCAGCGCCAGCGGATCGCGATCGCCCGCGCGCTCGCCGCCGACCCGCGGCTCATCATCCTCGACGAGGCAGTCGCCGCGCTCGACGTCTCGATCCAGGCGCAGGTGCTCAACCTGCTCGCCGACATCCGCGAGCACACCGGGGTCTCCTACATCCTGATCAGCCACGACCTCGCCGTCGTGCGGCAGATCACCGAGGAGGCGATCGTCATGCACCGCGGGCGCGTCGTCGAGCGCGGGCGGACCGAGACGATCCTCGATTCGCCGCAGGACCCCTACACCCGCATGCTGCGCGCCTCCGTGCCGCGGCCCGGGTGGAGGCCGACGCGCCGCGCCGTGGCCGCCGTCGGCGCCGAACCAGAACCGCCAGGAGGGACCCCATGACCGCTGATCTCGATCTCGCCCTCATCGGCGCCCGCGTGCGCACGCTCGACCCCGACCGCGCCGCCGCGACCGCGGTCGGCGTCCGCGAGGGCGTGGTCGTGGCCGTCGGAACCGATGAGGAGGTGCGCGCCCGCTGCGGACCGGCGACCGAGGTGGTCGAGCTGGGCGGCGCCGCCGTCGTGCCGGGCCTCATCGACAGCCACATGCACCCGTTCATGGGCGCGACGGGCGCCCAGGGCGCCGACCTGCTCGACGCGCACACGCTTGACGACGTGCTCGGCGCGCTGCGGGCCGAGCGCGCGAAGTGCCGGCCGGGCGAGTGGATCCGGGGCTGGGGCCTTGACTACAACGTGTTCGCGCAGACCGGGATCAGCTCGGAGGTGATCGAGGAGGCGGTCGGCGGCGCGCCGGCGGCACTCACGTTCATGGACTTCCACACGATGCTCGCCTCGCGGACGGCGCTTGAGCTCGCCGGCATCGACGGGCCGCGCGAGTTCGTCGAGCACGCGGAGATCGTGTGCGTCGACGGCCGGCCGACCGGCGAGCTGCACGAGCGCGGCGCGATGGACCTGCTGCTCGGGGCGATGCCGACGCTCACCGCGGAGCGCCGCTACGAGCTGTGCGCCGCGCACCTGCGGGCGCTGGCGGCGGTCGGGATCACCGGCACGCACGCGATGGACGGCACGCTCGAGACGTTCGACCTGCTGCGCGAGCTCGAGTCGCGCGGCGACCTCATCACGCGGATCCTCACCCCGTTCACGATCGAGCCCGACACCCCCGAGGAGATGTGGGAGCGCTACGGCGCCGCCGGGGAGGAGCACGGTCGGCGCTGGCGGGCGGGCGTCGCCAAGTTCTTCATCGACGGCGTGATCGACTCCGGCACCGGCTGGCTCGTCGAGCCCGACAGCGAGGGCGACGGCACCGCCGCGTTCTGGCCCGACGTCGACCGCTACCGCCGCGCGGTGCGCTTCTTCGCCGAGCGCGGCTTCCAGTGCGTCACCCACGCCACCGGCGACCGTGGCGTGCGGGAGGCGCTGAACACGTACGCGTCGGTTCCAAAGCCGCGGCGCGGGTCGCACCGCATCGAGCACATCGAGACGCTCCAGCCCGAGGACCTGCCGCGGTTCGCCGCCGAAGGCGTCGTCGCCTCGATGCAGGCCCAGCACATGATGTGGTGCAGCGCCGACCGCTCGGACAACTGGTCACGGCGCCTCGGGCCCGAGCGTTGCGGGCGGGCGTTCCCAGTCCGCTCGCTGCTGGAGTCCGGAGCGACGATCGCGCTCGGCTCCGACTGGCCGGTCGCCCGCTACGACCCGCGCGAGGGGATGGCCGCGGCCCGCCTGCGGCGCCCGCCGTTGCATCCCGAACGCCCGCCGTACGACGACCAGGCGCTCACCGGCGAGCAGGCGCTCGCGGGCTACACGACCGGCGCGGCGGCGACCGTCGGAGACGGCGAGCGGCTCGGGCGCATCCGGCCCGGGTTCTGCGCCGACCTGACGGTCATGGCCGAGGACCCGGCGGACGCCGACCCCGACGCGCTCGTGTCGGTGCCGGTGCTCATGACCGTCGTCGACGGAGAGATCGTCCACCGCGCGATCTGAGCTGGGCATGTCATCCACGCCATACGTGGCTGAGATGCCCAGCGTCACCCCCGACCGTGGGGGCGGGACGCTAGAAGTCCTCGGGGAGGACGAGGTCGTCCTGGAGCGCGGCGGTGAAGCGCTCGATCTCCTCGGCCATGTTCGACTGCGTGAGCCGACGAAGGTCGGAGAGCATCGCGGTGAGGCCCTCGTCGAGCTTCTCCTCGAGCGCGTCGACCTGCTCCTGGTCATAGACGCCCTCGTCGAGCCAGTCGCAGTTCGGGCAGTGGAGCGTCAGCTCCCAGAAACCCTGCGGCGCCTCACGCCACTCGACCGGCTGCACGAGATCCGAGGTGCAGCGGGGGCACACGTGGAGACCGTCGGTGCGGCGCTCCTCGGCATAGAAGCGGACGATCTCGATCGAGCGGCCGCTCGGGAGGAGGATGCGGCGGATGGAATGCTTGTCGGGGTTGTCGTTCATGGCGGGCTTGAGCGGGTGGAGGTGGCGGGCAGTGGCGGGTTCAGGCCTCACGGAGAGAGCTATCGGTGCCTGCTCCCACCGGCTTGACGGGCCGCTGATCCACCTGGACATTCAGGCCGCATACACATCAGTCGCCCGTTGCGCCCTACACTTGAGGGACCCCATCCGGAGGCCCTGACCCATGTTCCGAAGCCCCGTCATCGACGGACTTGTCGTCCTCGTCATCCTGCTGCTGATCGTCGGCCCGAAGAAGCTGCCCCAGCTCGGCCGGGGCCTCGGCGACGGCATGCGCGAGTTCAAGGAGGGCATCACCGGCGAGAACAAGCACGAGAAGCCGCAGCAGTCGCTCTCGCAGGCCCAGACGATGCCCTCCGCCGAGCACCCGCAGCCGGCCCAGCCCGCTCCCGCGACCGGCCACGAGTCGCGCCCCGAGCGCAGCGCCTAGCGCTCGCCGGTTCCCGGTAGACGATGCCCAGGCGCCTGCGGCCGATCGGTCACGACGACCGACTGAGCGTTGTCGACCACCTCGATGAGCTGCGCAGTCGTCTGATCGTCTGCGCGACGGCGCTCATCGTCGTGTTCGGCATCTGCTTCTGGCAGAGCGGCGCCCTGCTGAACGCGCTCAACAAGCCGCTGCACACGCTCGACCGCCAGGCGAGCAGCCACCTGGTGAATGCCACGGCCGACCTGGCGGGCGTGCGCCCGCACCTGCTCGAGGGGTCGGCGTACGCCCATCGCCTCGCCGTGCTCCCGCACTCAGGCCTGTCCGCGGAGGCGCGGGCGCTGATCGCGGGGCTCGGCCGCGAGCTGAACGCGTCCGCGCACTCGCTGCCGAAGCACTACAACGGCGACAACCCGGTGACGCTCGGGGTCGGCGAGCCGTTCACCGAGACGCTCACCGTCTGCTTCTACTTCGCGGTGCTCATCTGCTCCCCGGTCCTGCTCTACGAGTTGCTCGCGTTCGTGCTGCCGGCGCTCACCGCCGAGGAGAAGCGGGTCGCGATGCCGATCATCATCACCGCCCCGCTCCTCTTCTTCGCCGGAATCGTCTTCACGTACATCGTCGTGCTGCCGCCGGCGATGCGCTTCCTGCAGGGCTACAACTCAAGCCACTACCAGGCGTTCGTCCAGGCCCGTCCGCTGTACGCGTTCGAGGTGATGACGATGGCGGCGATCGGCCTCGCGTTCGAGATGCCGATCGTGCTCCTCGGCCTGCGCGCGCTCGGGGTGATCAACGGCTCGACGCTCACCCGCCACTGGCGCTACGCGATCGTCATCCTCGCCATCATCGCCGCCGCGATGCCCGGCTCCGACCCGGTGACGACGGGTCTTGAGACGGCGCCGCTTCTCGTGCTGTTCCTCGCCTCGATCGTGCTCCTCAAGGTCGCCGACCGGCGGGCCGCGCGCCGGGAGGCGCTCGAGCAGGTGGAGAACCCGACCGTCGGCAATCTCACATAGCGTCCGCGTGTCTGGCCGGCGACGGCCGTCCTCGCGCCGGTCTGACGTCGCGCCGGCGGTCTGGCGTCGCCCCACTCCTCCCGACGCCAGTCTGAACGTGGCAGACTCAGGGACGCGATGCTCTTCGATCTCCGCAGCCGCGGCCGGCGCCGCACCGTCCAGGTCGTCTACGTCGGCCTTGCCGTCCTCATCGGCGCAGGCCTCGTCCTGTTCGGAGTCGGCACCGGGACGGGCGGGGGCGGCCTGCTCGGCGGCCTCACCGGCTCCAACTCGGGCTCGAACGGCGGCAACGCCGTCACCGCCCAGGTCAAGCACGCGGTCGCCCGGGCCAAGCAGAACCCCCACAGCGCCTCCGCCTGGGCGAACCTCGTCGCCGCCCGCTTCTCGGCCGCGAACTCGGTCGGCTACAACAGCAACACGAGCACCTACACGGCGACCGGCAAGCAGCAGCTGCGTCTGCTCACCGAGGCCTACGGGCACTACAGCGCGCTCGTCAAGACCCCGAACGCGAACACCGCGACGCTCGCCGCCAAGGCCTACACGCAGCTCTCCGAATGGTCGAGGGCCTCCGCCGCCTACCAGTCCGTGCTCCAGACCTCGCCCGGGAACATCCTCTACCTGCGCTGCGTCGCCATGACCTCCTACGCCGCCAAGAACGACCGCGTCGGCCAGCTCGCCGAGACGCGCCTGCTGCAGAAGCTCCCCAAGTCCGTCCGCAAGGAGAACAAGGCCGTCGTCGACCAGGCGAAGACCTCGACGACGGTCGTCACCCAGTCCTGCTGACGCCCCGGCACGACGGCTAATATTGACCGCCCCCCGGGCCGTTAGCTCAGCTGGTAGAGCAGGGGACTCTTAATCCCAAGGTCGTAGGTTCGATCCCTACACGGCCCACTCCGAAAGCCCCGCAGCGCGGGGCTTTTCTCGCTTCTGCCATCCCTATCCGGCCGCTGGGGTCCGCGCTCACGAGCGCAGACGCGGATTTCGTCCACGCCGCGCACCACATCGCTCTGGGCGTAGGCAGCGTCCGCTTCGCGGATGTCGGCCAGCGCGTCGGAGTTGCTGAGCACGAAGCGCGTTTCCTCAAGCCCGGTGAGATCGACCGTGCTCATCAGCATCGGCATCTCGCGGCCGTTGCGCTGTCGATGACCACCCGCGAGTGTTCGCACTCGACACGGTCGACGAGCTCCGAGAGAAGACCGCGGACTGCTCGCCACGGCTCCCTCGCCACGGACACAGGTGGTGGCGCGCCTGGGCCCGGCTGTCAACGCACGCTCTCGGACGACTCCCGTCTCGATGCGCTCGCCCCGCGCCGGCGTGTGCGTCGGTCAAGGGCACGGCCCGGTCGCCGACTCGAAGCACATCCGTGCTCACTTGCGACAGCGATCCGCTCCAAGTCACCCGGATCCTGCCCTACCCGTCGCAAACGGCGCGCGGTGCCCGCCGGGCTGGACGACCGCGCTGTGCGCGACGACCCGCGGACGCCTGCAACGGGCGGCGGTCGTGCGGGTGCAGCGTCCTTCCGCGTCCGCCCAGCGAGAAAGCGGATCAGATCGCGCAGACGGGGGGGTCGGCAGACGAGAATTCGTGCCCGTTCTCGTTCTCCGCGATTCGAGCTGGCCCGGGATTCGCGTTGGGGTCAGGCGTCTACGCGCCTGCGAGGATCTTCTCGAGGGCGAGGCGGTCGTCTTTGCCGAGATCGTGCTTCCCGGTGCACCCGGGCTGCGAGCAGCGAAGCCACCAGCCGTGGGGCGACTTGCCGAGCAACATCGCGCTGTCGCAGGTGGGGCATTGCCAGCCGGCGCGCACTCGCCGATCGAGGAGCCCTGTCGCTCCGGCGGCCTCGAGCCGGCGGACGAGCTCGTCGCCGTCGATGAGCTCGATCCCGAGCTGTGCGGCTTCGTCGACCGCGGGCGGGTAGAAGCCGGCGCTCGTGACGAGGATTCCCTCGCCGCCGCGACGACCTTCACGCATCAGGGTGCCGCCGAGCTTGCGAATCTCGTCCACGCCGATGTCCCGAGAGGTCCAGCGCTTGCACTGCACGAGACGCCGTTCATCGTCGCGGCGGAGGACGAGGTCGATGTTGCCGTCGGGAGTGCCGTGGCCGCCGGTCTGGGTGACGTGCCAGCCCTCGTGCTCAAACAGGGTGCCGACGATGCTCTCGAATTCTCGCGCGGAGAGGTGGCGCAGGTTCGTGGTCAGCTGGAGCTGCTGGTGGCGCAGGCGCCGATCCACGTAAGGGATGGCTTGCGCGAAGAGTATCGCCGCGGCGAATACGGTGCCTTCGGTGGTGCACATGATCAGCGCGAGCGTGCCCGTGCCCGTGAGCACCGGAAGGGCGATGCCCCACCCGAGGTAGACGAGGCCGGCAAGGACAAGGCTCTGGGTCGAGCTCAGCGCACCCACCAGCTCGATCGCTCGATCGATGACACGTGCGATCGGGCCCGGATTGGTTCGCGAGGCTTCCTTCGTGTCGATCACCCGGTCGTGATCGGCGGCCCGCGCAACTTCCCGCTCTGGAGGAGGGTGGGGGTCAGCGTATGGCGGAGGTGGCGTGTCCGAGCCCCCCGAACGCAGCCATTCCGACCTTCGCTCACCCGCGCTCGCTGGAATGAGCAGCCCGTGGATGCGAACGTCCCGATTGCGTCGCGGGCCTCGACCTGACTCGACCGCCGGGTGACGCCGGCTGCCGGCTGTCGGGTCTTGACCGCCCGCCATTCACCCGATCGTGGGAAGCTTCGGGGCGTGGATCATGCGAGCGCAGCGGCGATCGTCGACCGGTTGCACTCCGCTCAGAACGCCTTCTACGGCGGCGGCGAGGACCGGGAGCTGCGCGCGCTCCTCGACCCCGACGTGACCTGGAACGTCCCGGGCGCGAGCCCCATCGCCGGCCGCTACCGCGGGATCGACGATGTCTTCGTCTATTTCGCGAGGCGGCGGGACCGCGCGGCGGGGACGTTCCGAATGCACCGTCGCGACGTGCTGGTCGGAGACGGCCGGCGGGTCGCCGCGCTGACCGACGGAACCGCGGTCATCGCCGGTGCCGCGCATGCGTGGTCGACGGTCGGGCTCTACGAGATCACCGAACGCGACCGCATCGGGGCGTGCTGGCTGCTCGCGCTCGACCAGGCGGCGTTCGACGCGATCTGGTCAGCCTGAGCCGAATGCCGGCACTCGGCCGACGTCGAGCGCGCGATCCGCGGCGGATGGCCGCCGCCGGCATCGAGGACGGCACGCCGAGCTCACCCGGGGCGACCGCCCAGGTCGAACCCCTGTGCCGGCTGGGGCTCCCGTCCCGCGAGCCGCTCGAAGAAACCCGCGACGTGGTCGGGGTCGGCGGGCGTCAGCAGCGACTCGGCGAGTTGGCTCTCGACGTCCCCGAATCCCGAGGAGCGGAGCTCCCGGACGGCGGCGTCGAGGTCATAGCGGGTCTCGCGAAGCGAGGGCGTGCCGTTCTCGATCAGGAGCCAGAACGCGCCCACCCGACCCTCGTAGGGCTGGCCGACTCTGCCGGCGTTCACGTACGTCGGCCCGCCGGCAAGCCCGCGGATCGTCTGCTGATGGGTGTGACCGCCGACGACGAGCGGCTCCGACACGCCGCCGAGTGCCTCCCGCAGCACGCGCTCCGGGGTCAGCCGGGTGAGGATCTCGTCATCCTGCCGCGGCGAGCCGTGGCAGAAGCAGATGCCATCCAGGCGCAGCTCGACCGGCCACGACGCGAGTCGGTCGCGCCAACCGCGGTCGATCGCCTCCGCGCTCCAGGCCGCGGCGCGTCCCGGCTCGCTGTCAGCGACCGGCGCGCCATCCCAGGCGGCGACCGTTTCGCGCTCTGCGTTGTCGGCGATCCACGCCACGCGCTCCGGTCGGGCGCCGACGAGCTCGAGCGCTTCGCGCGCAAGCGGCCCGCCGACGACGTTTCCGGCGACGACGATCACATCGACCCGGTTCTCCGCGTCGAGCTCCTCGTCGAGGAGCCCATCGACCGCGGAGACGCTCCAGCGCAGGCGCTGCAGTGCGCGGTGTTTGATCTCGCCGGATCGGTAGTAGCGGGCAAGCTGGTGCCGGGCGATGCCGAACACCCATCCCTCGGCCTCGCCGGGACCGTCGGCACGGCAGTGGGCCCAGTCCTCGAAGGCGACCGCCCAGCACTCCGACCACAGCGCCGCGGCGGCGTCGACGTCGTGCATGCGGCGGGCGAGGAACACGAGCAGCCTCCGTCCGGCGCACTCGTAGAGCTCAAGGAAGGCCTCGTCGGATCGCGGATCGGTTGAGCGCCTCGCTTCTATGGAGGGGAACGGGCACACGCTGTTGTGACAGCCCCGCTCCGTGAACGTGCGCGAGCTGCCCTGGTGCGCGCGGCCCAGCTGAAGCGTGTCACGAGGTCGGAGCTCAAGGCCCGTAACGGGTGATGTGCGCGCTCCTACGGCTTCCGCTGCCGCCGTCCGCCGGTGCCCGGCCCGGCGAGATGCCGGCAAGGCCGGGCGAGGTTCGACGTCGGAGCGGGAGGGTGCACTGCGCGGCGTGGCTGCTGCTCGTCATCTCGATCTCGACCTACGCGACGATCTCGATCGCCGTGGACGAGCAACCGTTCTACGTCGGCGCGCGGCGCCTGCGCTTCTTCGACCTGCGCGTCTATCGCGCGGCCGCCGGCGCGCTCCTGGGGCGGCCGGTCGGCTCTCGGCAGTGCAGTTGACGCCCGCGCCGCCGGGGATGGCGATCGTCATCGTGTCCAGGCAGTGCCCACCGGACGGACAGGGCGTGGGGGAGGAGAACGCACGCTCGCGCCCGCTGGCGGACCAGGGGGTTCTCGGCGCGAGCGCACGGCTGGCCTCCGACGCAGGTCCGGCGCGGGTGCCTGCCGGCGGGGGAGGCGATGATCAGCCCGAGCGCTTCTCCGCCGATCAGCTGAGCGCGTCCGCGATGCCGGCCTGGAGCTCCCGGACGATCGCGCCGAGCGAGCCCGACGCGAGCAGCCCGGGTCCGAGCGGCCCGGCGCGGTTCTCGCCGGCGCCCGGCAGGAGCCGGAGGGCGTCGCCGACGTCGGGTGACAGGTGGTCGAGTTGCCAGCGGATCTCGGCGGCGAGGGCGTCCGGCCGTCCGGAGGCGGCGAGCCCGGTCGCCCTGGCGGCGTAGGCGGCCGCGCCGAGGGCGTGCGCGCCCATGTGGGCGACCGCTGCGGCCTGTCCCGCGGCCCGGGCGGCGGCGGCCGCGGCCGGGCCGACGCCGCGCGCGGCGCCTCCCCCGGCGAATCGGACGCGGATCGCCTCGGCGGTCCGGAGCTCGCCCCGCGCGAACGCCCGTGCCCGGGCGATCGCGCGACGGGGACGCTCGTCGTCCGGCGCCTCGGCCTCGAACAGGGTGAGCACCCGTGCGGCGCAGTCCGCCGCCCACACCGCGACGATCCGCCGGTCGGCCTCGCTCAACGCCTGGGGAGAGCTCACACGGCGGATCGTCGCAGGCACCCCGATGTGGCCCTCCCTCACCCAGGTGGCGCGGTCGGCCGCGCGGTAGCGTCCGGGCGGTGAGCGCGCTGCACATCTTCGACATGGACGGAACCCTGCTGCGGGGCACGACCGCGTCCATCGAGCTGTCGCGCCGGCTTGATTGCCTCGAGCCGCTCGCGGGCCTGGAGACCGCGTTCGCCGCCGAGCGGATCAGCGCCGCCGAGTTCGCCGTCGAGATGCGGGCGCTCTGGACGGAGCTGAGCCCGGAGCTCGTCGCGGAGGTCGTGCGCGCGTCGCCGTGGATCGACGGGATCGCCGAGGTGTGCGCCGACATCGCGGAGCGCGGCGAGCGCTCCATGGTGATCACGATGTCGCCCGGCTTCTTTGCCGAGCACCTGCTCCAGTTCGGGATCGAGGTGGTGGCGGCGTCACGCTTCCCGTCGCTGCCGTTCACCCGGGCGATTGACCCGGCGGGCATCCTCGAGCCCGCCGACAAGGTCCGGCTCGCCGAGCAGGAGCGGAGTGCGCACGGGCTCGCTCCCGCCGACTGCGTCGCCTACGGAGACTCGATGTCGGACCTGCCGCTGTTCGGCGTGCTGGAGAACACGGTGGCGGTCAACGCCGACCCGGAGCTCGAGCGGCTGGCGGCCGCCGCCTACCGCGGTCCGAGCCTGGTCGAGGCATACGCGATGGCCCGCGCGCTCCTGGACCCCCGCTGAGGTCACGCCCGGCGCGCGGTCCGGGCTCGCGCCCCGTTCGTGTTGCCTGAAAGGCAACGATCGTGTACCGTGCCGCTTCGGCGCGCCCCTCGGCGCGAGCGAGACGAGGAGAGGACACGCGATGGCGATCAACGACGTGCGCCCGTCGTCGACCGGCGGCGGCGCAGACGGACGGGCACCGGTCACGGTCAAGGCCCCACCGGCACGCGAGATCGAGCGGCGCTCGATCGACTGGGTTCCCGAGGAGGAGCGCCACGGCAGGCTCTGGCACCAGTTCCCGCTGTGGTTCCTCGGCAACTTCCAGTACTTCACGATCCCGATCGGCTTCGTCGGCCCGGCGATGGGACTGTCGCTCGGCTGGACGGTCGTGGCGGCCGTGCTCGGGATCTTCGTCGGCACGCTGTTCATGGCGTTCCACGCGAGCCAGGGGCCGCAGCTTGGCCTGCCGCAGATGATCCAGTCGCGTGCGCAGTTCGGCTACCGGGGGGTGCTCGTCCCGCTCTGCGCGACCCTCTTCACATATCTCGCGTTCAACGTCGCCGACCAGGTGCTCACGGCGGAGGGGTTTCACTCCGCGTTCGGCTGGAACGCCCACGTGGTCGCGGTCGTGGTCGCGATCATCGCCGCGGTGATCGCGATCTGGGGCCACGACTGGGTCCACCGCGCGTTCCGCGCGATCCTCGTCGTCGCCCTGCCGGTCGTCGCGATCCTGTCGATCGGGGTCATCCTCGGCGCCGCCCACGGCCACGCGCACGGGCACTACGGGTTCACGGTCGCCGCCTTCATGGCGCAGTTCTCGGTCGCCGCGGCCTACAACATCACGTACGCGCCGTACGTCTCCGACTACTCCCGCTATCTGCCGCGCACCACGCCGGTGCCGAAGGTGATCGCGTCGGTGTTCTTCGGCGCCGCGGGCTCGCCGATCTGGCTCATCTCGCTCGGGGCGTGGCTCTCGATCCACCTCGGCGTCGCCGACGGCCTCGACGGGACGAAGGTCGCGGGCAACAACATCTTCCACCCGCTCGGATCGGTGGCGGCGATCCTGCTCGCGGCGGGGCTGGTGGCGACGATGGGCATGAACGCTTACGGCGGCATGCTGAGCGTGCTCACGGGCGTCGATTCGCTGAGGAAGATCCGCCCCACCCGGCAGGCGCGCGTGATCACGATCCTCATCCTCACCGTCGTCTGGTTCGTGATCGGGCTCTCGATCTCCTCGAACGCGGCGACGACCGTCCTGAACTCGCTGACGCTCATGCTCTACCTGCTCGTCCCCTGGACGGCGACGAACCTCGCGGACTTCTTCCTCGTGAGGCGCGGTCACTACGCGATCGCCGATCTGTTCACTCCGCGCGGGATCTACGGCGCCTGGGGCGCGCGGGGACTGATCGCGTACTTCGCGGGCTTCGCCGCCGAGATCCCGTTCATGGTGCTCCCGAGCCCCGCCGGGTTCACGTTCACCGGCCCGATCGCCAAGCAGATCTCCGACGTCGACATCTCCTGGCTCGTCGGCCTCGCGGTGTCGGCGATCGTCTACCTGCTGCTCGCGCGCACGATCAACCTGCGCCGCGAGGAGCGGGCGATCGAGCAGTCCGAGCGCGTGCTCGCGGAAACGGAGGCGGCGTAGTGGTCTCCGACGCGGCCACCCGCGTGAGGGACGGCTCGTAGGTGTCCGTCGCCTCCGGCGAGCGCGTCCGCCTCGGGGCGCGGCTGCGTCACGCCCGGGAGCGCAGCCGCCTGTCGCTCGGCGACGTCGCCGAGCGGGCGGGGGTCACCAAGAGCTTCCTCTCGCGTGTCGAGCGCGACATCACGAGCCCCTCGATCGCGAGCCTGCTCGACATCTGTGCCGCCGTCGGCGTGGCTCCGGCCGACCTCTTTCAGGTGCCGCGCACGACCCTCGTGCGCAGCGCCGATCGCCCGCGCCTCGGCGACCTGCCGAAGACCGACGATGTCGTCGACACGCTGATCACGCCCGCCGACGAGCGGCACGTGACCGTGTTGGAGACCGTCGCCCGTGGCCGCGGCTCCGGCGGCGAGGCGCTCTACACGCTGCCGAGCCAGTGCGAGGTCTGCTTCGTCGTCGAGGGCACCATCGAGGTGCGGGTGGAGGACGGGACGTTCCTCCTGCGCAAGGGCGACGCCCTCACGTTCGGCGCCGCCGTGCCGCACACCTGGCGGGCGACGACCGCCGCCGGCGCACGGGTGCTATGGATTCTCGCGCCCGCCCTGCCCGACCCAAGGAGCGCCGCCACATGACCGCGCAGTTCATGCCGCCCGACGCCAGCATCGCCCCGCGCTACACGGGTCCGCGCACGTTCGCGCGGCTGCCGCACCTCGGCCTCCCGCTCGACGGCGTCGACGCCGGTGTGATCGGCATCCCGTTCGACACGGCGACGAGCTACCGCAGCGGCACGCGCTTCGGTCCCGAGGCGATCCGCGCCGTGTCGGCGACCCTGCGTCCCTACCACCCGGCGCTCGACGTGGGCGTGTTCGAGCAGCTCGGGGTCGTCGACGGCGGCGACGTCGAGATCACGCCGGGCAACGCCCAGCGCACCGCCGAGCAGATCGACGCCTCGCTGCAGCCGCTGCTGCGCGCGGGGATCGTGCCGCTCGTGCTCGGCGGCGACCACTCGATCGTGCTCGGTGAGCTCCGCGCGCAGGCCGCCGTGCACGGCCCCGTCGGGCTCGTCCTGCTCGACGCTCACGCCGACACCTGGGACCAGTACTACGGCGAGCGCTACTTCCACGGCACGCCGTTCCTGCGGGCGGTCGAGGAGGGGTTGCTTGACCCGGGGCGCTCGCTGCTCGCCGGGATGCGCGGCCCGCTGTACGGACGCTCGGACGTCGAGCAGCCTGCCGGGCTCGGCTTCGAGGTGATCCGCGGTGAGGAGCTGCGCGCCCTCTCGCCCGAGGAGTACGGAGCGCGCGTGCGCGAGAGGGTCGGCGACGGGCCGACGTTCTTCTCGTTCGACATCGACGTGCTCGACCCGTCGTTCGCGCCCGGCACCGGAACTCCCGAGGTCGACGGGCTCTACCCGCGCGAGGCGTTCGCGTTCATGCGCGCGCTCGCCGGGATCGAGTTCACCGGCTTCGACGTCGTCGAGGTCTCGCCGCCCTACGACAACGCCGGTCAGGTGACGGCGCTCCACGGCGCCGCCGTCGCGTTCGAGATGCTCGCGCTGCTCGCGGTCGCGCGACGGGAGGGTTGAGCGCCGCCGCCCGGGCTCGGCGCCCGCACCCAGGAGCGGAGCGCCGAGCCGTCGGGGGCGGCGCGCCTACGACCGCAGCCTCAGCGACCTCGTGGCGCGGACGGTCGGCCCGCCGACGGCCGCGAAGCTGCCGCGCGCGCTGAGCCTCGCCGCGTCGGCGTTCGCGAGCCACGCGCGGCCCCGCTTCGTGAGCACGAGCCTCACCGTCGCCCGCCGCGTCTGACGGAAGACGACGCTCACCCTGGCGACGAGCAGCTTCCGTCCGTGCGGCAGGGCCCGGTACCAGGCGATGCGGAGCACGCCGGGGGCCGGCGCGGCGAACGAGAAGCGGTAGCCGCCGTTGTGGACGAGCGCCCGGATTCCGGCGCCATGGCCGTGCGCCGCGAGCGCCCGCCTGAGCAGCGTGCGGAGCTGCGCTGGGTCGAGGCGCGGCGTTGGGGTGGGTGCCGTGGTCGTCGGCGTCGTGGTGGTCGGAGCGGTGGCCGTCGGCGTCGTCGTCGTCGTGGTCGTCGTCGTGGTCGTCGTCTGCGGCTGCGGCACGACCGCCGTCGGGTCTGAGGCGGCGGGGTTGCCCGTGCCGCCGGCGTTGGTTGCGGTCTCCTCGACCGCGATCGCCGAGCCGATGTCGGAGGCGGTGACGGTGTACGTCTCAGCGGTGGCACCGGCGATCGCGTTGCACGTGCCGCCGGTGCAGTCCTCCCACTGATATGCGTAGCTCGTCGGGTGGTTCGTCCAGCTGCCGTGCGCCTCGCTGAGCGTCTGGCCGACCGCGGCGGTACCGCTGATCGTGGGAGCCGCCCTGTTGGACGGCGGGAGGATCATCAGCGCGGCGTTGGCGGGCGGGTTTCCGCCCGCCGCGACCAGTACGTTGGCAGTGCTGTGCGGCGCGTACGTGCCGGGTGGCGCGGTGAACGTGAGCGTATAGGTGCGCGCATAGATGCCCGAGAGCGTGTAGCCGCCGCTCGTGTCGGTTGTCGCGGTGCCGCCCGGAACCGGGTTTCCGAGTGCGTCCAACGCCTGCACCGTGACGCCTGCGATCGCCTGTCCCGTGGACACATCGGTCACCGTGCCGCCGATCGTCCCCGTCCTCGGCACGGTGTCGAGCAGCGGCTCGATTTCTCCCTCGAGCGTCCCCGCGGCGGATCCATCGGCCAGTGACATGTAGTCCTGATTGCCAGCTCCCGTGTTGAATGTGTTGTCACCGGATGACGCATCGACGTTGTTCGTCCCGAGGGCTCCCTCGGTGAGCGATGGATCGTCCGGAGCGATCGCGTGCCACATGGTCGTCGGGTCGTAGGAGGGGATGTTCGGGCCGCTCGCGCAGGTGGTGTAACCCGTGAAGGCCTCGAGTGACACGAGCAGCGGTGAGTCGGGCGGCTGGTAGCAGGGCACCGAGTGGCCCGTCATGACGGCGTTTCCCACGTCGTCGCCATTCCATACGATCTTCGTTGGCCAGCTCGACGCGACGTACGCCGCGGCTCCGGGGTCGCCATCGAAGTTACTCTCCGGTACGCCGTTCGAGCTCGGGTAGCCGCCACCCGTGACGACGAGTCGCGCCACCTTCCTGGCCACGAGGTCGTACCCGTCGAGGGGGCTGTTGGCGTCGGGACCTGACTGCAGGAGGGCCGCGAGGTTGCCCTCGAACCCAAGCGCCACGATGACGACGCTGCCATCCGCCTGCGAGGCGAGCGCCCGGCGCAGCACGGACACCGCGTCGGTCGGCGGCGGCGTCGAGGCGGGGGCGAGCGCTCCGCACTCTCCGATGTAGGGATGGGTCGGCTTGTTGGGGTCCTGCGTGTTGTCGGGCCCGTCGTCCGGCATCTGCGATCCGATCGGGACGTCGGAGGAGTTGTAGAAGCTGGTGAGCGCGGCGACGCACTTCCACGAGTCTGTCGCCACGGCCGGTTGGTCGAAGGACGGGTTCGTGGCGTGGTTGAGGGTGATCGCGATGACGTTCGCCGCGCCCTCCTGCTGAAGCGCGAACGCGGAGTAGATCGCGCTCACGTCGTCGGCATTCGTGTACGTGTCCGTGTCGATGATCAACGGCACGGGGGGCGAGGCCGCGTCGGCTCGCCGCGCGACGCACAGAGACGTCGCGACGACCGCGACGATCGCCGCGAGGAACGAGATTCCCCGCCTGCCGAACAGGAATGCGGTGCCCACCTTGGCCCCCAATCGCCCGTGCGAAGCCACCCAGCCCCGACGGCTCGAACGCTATGCCCCGTCACCCCTCAAAACGCTTTACAAGCCTTCGCAGGGCTCAGCAAAGCTACCGTGCCGCCGGGGTCGCGGTCAAGGTGGGACCCAAAGATCGTGCCGACGACCCGCGCCCGATCCCGGGAGGGGGACACCGGCGACCTATCGTTCGCCGGAATGGCCGCCACGCGACAGTCCGCCCGGGCGCGGGCCCGGAGCGAGCGGCGCCGCGCGTCGGTCCCGGAGGTCTCCTACCCGCCGCAACTGCCGGTCTCCGCGCGCCGGGAGGATCTGCTCGCCGCGATCCGGGATCACCAGGTGATCGTCGTCGCCGGCGAGACCGGCTCGGGCAAGACGACGCAGCTGCCGAAGCTGTGCCTGGAGCTGGGGCGCGGGGTGCGCGGCGCGATCGCTCATACCCAGCCGCGGCGCCTGGCGGCGCGCACGGTGGCGCAGCGGATCGCCGACGAGCTCCGGGTGCCGCTCGGCGGCCCGGTCGGCTACGCGGTCCGCTTCGACGATCGCAGCTCGGAGGACACGCTCGTCCGGGTCGTCACCGACGGGCTGCTGCTCGCCGAGATCCGCCGTGACCCGCTGCTGCGCCGCTACGACACGGTGATCGTCGACGAGGCGCACGAGCGCTCGCTCAACATCGACTTCCTGCTCGGCTGCCTGCATCGCATCCTGCCGCGGCGGCCCGACCTGAAGCTGATCATCACGAGCGCGACGATCGACCCCGAGCGGTTCAGCGCCCACTTCGGCGGCGCCCCGATCGTCGAGGTCTCGGGCCGCACGTACCCGGTCGAGGTGCGCTACCGGCCGGCCGGCGAGGGCGAGGAGCTGCTCGACGCGCTCGCCGACGCCGTCGAGGATCTGCTCGCCGAGCGCGACGGCGACGTGCTCGCGTTCCTCTCGGGCGAGCGGGAGATCCGCGACGCGGCGGAGCTCCTCGCGGGCCGGCTCGGGCCGCGGGTCGAGGTGCTGCCGCTGTACTCGCGGCTGGCGGCCGCCGACCAGCAGAAGGTGTTCCGCCGCGACCGCGGAGGCCGTGCCCCGCGGCGGGTCGTGCTCGCGACGAACGTCGCCGAGACGTCGCTCACCGTCCCCGGCATCCGCTGCGTCGTCGACACCGGCCTTGCGCGCGTGTCCCGCTACAGCGCGCGGCTCAAGGTCCAGCAGCTCCCGGTCGAGCCGATCTCACGCGCGTCCGCCGAGCAGCGCAAGGGCCGCTGCGGCCGGCTCGCCGACGGGGTCTGCGTGCGGCTCTACGCGGAGGCGGACTTCGAGGCGCGGCCGGAGTTCACCGACCCGGAGATCCTGCGCACGAACCTCGCGAGCGTCATCCTGCAGATGGCGGCGCTCGGGCTGGGCGACGTCGAGTCCTTCCCGTTCCTCGAGGCGCCGGACCGCCGCCAGGTGCGGGACGGGCGCGCGCTCCTGCACGAGCTGCGGGCGCTCGACCCGTCGGCGCAGCGTCCGCTCACCCGGCTCGGGCGCGACCTCGCGCGCCTGCCGATCGACCCGCGCCTCGGCCGGATGGTGCTCGAGGCCGGGCGCCTGGGCTGCGCCCGCGAGGTGATCGTGATCGCCGCCGCGCTCTCCATCCAGGACCCGCGGGAGCGTCCCGCCGCGCAGCGCGCCCAGGCCGACCAGCTCCACGCCCGCTTCGTCGATCGCTCCTCGGACTTCGTCGCCTACCTCAACCTGTGGCGCCACCTGCGCGCGCTCGAGGACGAGCTCTCGCGCTCGCAGGTCCGCAGGCGCTGCCAGTCCGAGTTCCTGCACTACCTGCGGATCCGCGAGTGGCAGGACCTCGTCGCGCAGCTCGAGGACGCGGCGCGCGAGGTCGGGATCGCGCTCAACGAGACGTCCGCCGAGCCGCCGGAGATCCACGCGGCGCTCCTCTCGGGCCTGCTCTCGCATCTCGGCATGAAGGACCGCGCGGGACGCGAGTACATGGGTGCGCGCGGCGCCCGGTTTCAGATCTTCCCCGGGTCGGCGCTCTCCCGCCGCGGACCGAGCTGGGTGATGGTCGCCGAGCTCGTCGAAACCTCGCGCCTGTGGGGGCGAACGGCGGCGGCGGTCGACATCCGACAGGTCGAGCCGCTCGCCGAGCACCTCGTCAAGCGCTCCTACGGCGAGCCGCGCTGGGACCGGCGCCGCGCCGCGGTCCTCGCGTCCGAGCGGGTGACGCTCTACGGGCTGCCGATCGTCGCCGCGCGGACGGTCCAATACGGGCGGATCGACCCGGCGATCGCGCGGGAGCTGTTCATCCGCCACGCGCTCGTCGAGGGCGACTGGGACCAACGCCACGCGTTCATGCGCGAGAACGCCCGCCGGGTGGAGGAGGTCGAGGCGCTCGAGGCGCGGGCCAGGCGGCGCGACCTGCTCGCCAGCGAGGCCGCCCGGGCGGCGTTCTTCGAGGCGCGGATCCCGGCGCACGTCGTCAGCGGTCGCCACTTCGACCGCTGGTGGCGGCGCGCTCGCCAGGACGATCCGACGCTGCTCGACTACCCGATGGAGCTGCTCATCGAGAGAAGCGTCGCTCCGGATGACGCGGGCCGCCCGACGATCTGGAAGCAGGGCTCGCTCGAGCTCGCGCTCTCGTACCGTTTCGACCCCGGCTCGGCGGCGGACGGCGTCACCGTCCACGTGCCGCTCGGGGCGCTCGGCGCGCTGCGGGAGATCGGCTTCGAGTGGCTCGTGCCCGCGTTTCGCACCGAGCTCGTGACGACGCTCCTGCGGAGCCTGCCGAAGCGGCTGCGCACGCCGCTCGTCCCGATCCCCGACACCGCCGCGGCGCTCCTCGCCGAAGTCAGCCCCCGCTCGGGCCCGCTGCTGCAGGTGCTCGCCGAGGCGATCGAGCGGCTGCGCGGCGTGCGCGTCACCGCCGCCGATTGGACGCTCGACGAGCTGCCGCCCCACCTGCGGATGACGTTCTCCGTGGAGGACGAGGACGAGACCGTGCTCGCCTCGGGCCGCTCGCTCGCCGCGCTCCGCGAGGAGCTTCGGCCGGTGCTCGCCGCACGGCTCGCGCAGGCGGTCCCGGCGCTCGCCCGCCGCGGGATGCGCGACTTCGAGGTCGAGTCGCTGCCGCGCACGGTCGAGCTGGCCGGCGGGCTGCGCGGCTATCCGGCGCTCGCCGACGAGGGGGAGGCGGTCGGGATCCGGATCTGCGAGACGCCGGAGGAGCAGGCGGCGAGCATGGCCGCAGGGACGCGGCGGCTGTTGCGGCTCACCGTCCCCTCCCCGGCCCGCTGGGTCGCTGGGGAGCTTGGACCGCAGCTCACGCTCGAGCTTACGGCCGCACCGCACGGGACGCTTGAGGCCGTGATCGAGGATGCGATCCGCGCCGCGCTCGACGCGTTGATCGCACGCGGCGGTGGGCCCGCGTGGGACGCCGCGGCGTTCGCGGCGCTCCGTGAGCACGTCCGCGGCGAGCTTCGCCCGGCGACGCTTGAGGCGGTGCGGGCGCTCGGGCGGATCCTCGAGGCGGCGCGCGCCGTGCGCGAGCGGCTTGACGCGCTTCCGGCGAACGCGGCGCTCGGGCCGGCGCGCGAGGACGTCGCGCGCCAGCTCGGCCGGCTCGTCTACCCGGGGATGCTCGCCGCCGCCGGCGCCGGGCGCCTCGGCGACGTCGAGCGCTACCTGTCCGCCGCCGCGCGGCGCCTGGAGCGGCTGCCGTCGAACGTCGCCGCCGACGGCCGGCGGATGGCCGAGATCCGGGAGCTCGAGGCCCGTGCCGCCGGACGCGCAGAGCTGATGTGGCTGCTCGAGGAGTTGCGCGTCGCCGAGCTCGCGCCCGGGGCGCCCGTGCGCAAGGGCGCGACCGTCAGACGCGTGCGTGAGGCGCTCGCGCAATGAGGAGGCTTTGACCGCGATGGGTCGCTCTGTGTAGAGTCGCGCCGGGCGCGCGGGGCCGGGCGCTGGACCACATGGACAGAAGGGGGCAGTTTTGCGGACGCGATTTTCATCGCTTGTCGTCTTG
>Ga0070737_10001004_pt1 | contig 46107 bp, 43 predicted proteins | sample Coa_R1_10_FD_66438 | JGI IMG/M metagenome (GOLD analysis project Ga0070737, IMG submission 66438) | Surface soil microbial communities from Centralia Pennsylvania, which are recovering from an underground coalmine fire - Coalmine... | ecosystem: Environmental > Terrestrial > Soil > Unclassified... | reverse complement strand
CTCGCAGGCGAGCCCGGCCACCGGCGCTCACCGTCCCACCATCTCGCAGGCGAGCCCGGCCACCGGCGCTCACCGTCCCACCATCTCGCAGGCGAGCCCGGCCATCGGCGCTCACCGTCCCACCCCCTCGTAGGTGAGCCCGGCTGCCCGCGCGCGCTCACGGTCGATGAAGTTGCGCCCGTCGACCAGCAGGTCCCCCGCCATGCGCTCGCGAACCCGCCGCCAGTCCAGCTGCGCGAACTCGGGCCACTCGGTCACCAGCACGCACGCATCGGCGCCCGCGACGGCCTCAAGCGGCGAGTCGGCAAAGGACACCCCGGTCATCAGCCGGCGCGCCTCGCGCTCGGCGACCGGGTCATACGCCGCGACGGTTGCGCCGTCGGCCTGCAGCCGGGCCGCGAGCACCAGCGAGGATGCCTCGCGCATGTCGTCGGTGTTGGGCTTGAAGGCCAGGCCCAGCAGCGCGATTCGGCGGCCCACCAGCGAGCCCAGGTGCTTCTGCAGCTTGGCCACGACGCGCCGCTTCTGAAGCTCGTTGACCTCGATCACCGCCGTCAGCAGCTGGAAGTGGTAGCCGGAGTTGCCCGCAAGCTGCTTGAGCGCCGAGACGTCCTTGGGAAAGCACGAGCCGCCGAAGCCGATCCCTGGGCGCAGGAAGTGCGGCCCGATCCGGCGGTCAAGGCCCATCCCCCGCGCCACCTCCAGCACGTCGGCGCCGGTCTCCTCGCAGACGTTGGCGATCTCGTTGATGAACGAGATCTTGGTCGCCAAAAACGCGTTGGCCGCGAGCTTGATCATCTCCGCGCTGGCCACATCGGTGCGCACCAGCGGCGCGCCCAGCGGCTCATACAGGGCGACCACCGCGTCGCCCGCCCAGTTGCCGTCGTCGCCCACCACGACGCGGTCGGGCGCCATGAAGTCCTCCAACGCCGAGCCCTCCTTGAGGAACTCCGGACAGGAGACGTAGGCGAAGTCCCCCCTGCCGTGCTCTGCGAGGATCCGCCGGATCGCGGCGCCCGTCCCGACCGGGACCGTGGACTTCATCACCAGCGCGTGGCGGTCGGAGGCCGGCATCGCGGCCACGACGGCGTGCACGGACGACAGGTCGGCGTCGCCGGAGTAGGTGGGTGGCGTCCCGACGGCCACGAACAGCAGCCGCGCGTGCTCCAGCGCGGGGCCCAGCTCGGTGTCGAAGCGCAGCCGCTCGCGGTTGGCCGCGATCACCTCGCGCAGCCCGGGCTCGTGGATCGGCACCTCCCCGCGGCGCAGCGCCGCGATCTTCTCGGCGTCTATGTCCACGCACCACACGTCGCTGCCCAGCTGCGCAAAGCCCGCGGCCGTCACCAGGCCGACGTAGCCGGTGCCGATCACGGCGATCGGTTCACGCTGCGGGCTCATGACGCGCCGAGGGTAGCGGGCGCTGCCCCGCGCGTGCCATCACCCCTGAGCGGCCTCGCCGCCCCCGACTCAGGGCGCACCGAGGGGCGCACGGAGCGTCGGCTCAGCGGCGCGCGAGCGTCAGCGACGCGGCGATCGCGACCATCTGGCGGTTGGGGATGTTGCCGGCGAGCGTGTTCTCGATCCAGTAGACGCCGGACGGCGTGCGCCAGGCGACCGTCATCAGCCGCCCGCCGGCCGCAAACAGCTCAAGCCGCCGGCCGTCCACGGTCTTGACCTCGGTCGGCTGGTCCAGCAGCGGCGGGTTGGGCCAGGTGGTGCCCTGCACGTCGTAGTACTCGCCGAGCGCTCCGTTGATCACGAGCGTCATGCAGTAGGCCGCGTAGGGCTGTCCGTGGCGGCTGTGGATCGTGTACTCCCTCGGGTAGGAGGTGGCGTACTCGGAGGCCGGCTCCTGCGGGTCGTCGCAGTTGCCGGTCACGCTGGAGCAGTACTGGGAGCCGGCGACGATCAGCCGCGGGTAGTAGACGGGCATCGGCACGCGGGCGAGCCGAGCCGCCTGGCCGATGCCGTCCGCCGGATCTGCCACCAGGCCGCCGACGTGCAGCGCCGCCGGGCCGCGGTGGCGTCCCGCGCCGGCGGCCAGGGCGATCGCAGGCGCGGCCTTCGCCGCCGGGGTGGGGGTCATGAACGCCCTGTAGGCCGCCTGCTCGGCCGACGGCATCGCGGTCACGTAGTCCGGCTGGCCGGGCACCAGCGGGTGAAGGATCGCCGGGAACGGGATCGTCTTGATCGTGTGCCCGTCCATGTTGAGCACCAGGTCAAACAGTCCGATCAGGCCGTCGATGCTGTGCAGCCCGGCGTCGGTCTGCACGTTCTCTCCGAAGATCCGCAGCAGGCGGTCGCGGTTTGCGATCAGTGAGCTGGTGGGGTACTGGTCCTTGGCCCAGCGGATGAAGTCCTGCTGGCGGGCGTTTCGCACGATGTCGGTGTCGGTGTGGCGGAAGCGCACGAACGCAAGCGCGCCGCTCGCCGACTCGTTGTCGCCGCAAAGCTTCTGATAGCCGGGCTGGATGTCGATCGACGAGTAGTCGGTCAGCGCCGTGTTGTTGTAGTAGCGGTGGTCGACCATGCTGTAGACGCAGCCGATCGCGTCGACCAGGTCCGAGAAGCCCCGGAAGTTGACGTCCAGGATGTGGTTGACCCGCAGCTTGGGGAACACGTTGTCCTGGATCGTGCGGATCATCAGGTTGGGCCCCCCGAGCGAGTAGGCGGCGTTGATCTTGGCCGTGCCGTAGCCGGGGATCTGCACCTCCAGGTCCCGGGGGATCGACAGGACGTTGATCGTCTGTGACGCGGCGTTGAGCCGCACCAGCATCATCGTGTCGGTGTTGGCCGAGTTGTAGGAGGTGCCCGCGCGGTGGTCTGAGCCGATGATCAAAAGCGTCTGCGGCGCCCCCGGAGGCGGCAGCGGCGTGACGTCGGCGTGGGCGATCGGGGCCGACACCGCCAGGTCGGTGGCGAGCTGCTTGAACTGCAGAAGCCCCGCCACCGCGGTGGTGGCGGCGGTCGCAGCGACCACGACGATCGCGGCCGCCAGCGCGCGCCACAGCGTCCCGGCTCTGGAGCGCGGGATCACGCCCTCACCCGGGCGTCGGGGCCCGACCGCCCGCCGGCGCGGACCGGCTTTCGCATGCAGGCGAGCTTAGCCGCAACGCGCGATGGCCCCGGCCGCGGCACGCCCGGAGCGGCGCCTGCGCCAGGCCGCCCCGGATAACGCCGGGCCCCGAATAACGCCGGATAACGTCGCGCGGCCGGCTCCGGGGCCGGCCCGCCACGGTCATCGGTGCTGCACCCCGGTGGCCGGCGCCGCCCACCGGCCCGCCACGGCCACCTGGCCGCCCGGCTACCGGTGCGTGCCGTCGGCGATCGCCAGGAACACCGAAAGCCGCCGCCGCTCGCGCTCGGCGCTGCGGCGACGCTCCGAGCCCTCGGGCGCCTGCTCCAGCTCCCGCTCGGCCTCCGCCAGGCGCTCCGCCAGCAGCCCCCGGTCAAGCTCGTCGGGCGGCCTGGCCTCCTGCAGCAACAGCAGCGCGCTGTTGCCACCAACCTGCATGTAGCCCTCAGACTGGGCGAAGCGCAGGATCTCAGACTCGGTCAGATACAGCCGCAGCTCGGTCGGCTCAAGCGTCGCCAGAAGCGGCTCGTGGCGCGCGAGCACGCCGATCGAGCCGACCGTGGTGCGCGTGGAGATCATCTGCACCTCGCCGCCGAACAGCTCGCCCTCGGGGGTGAGCACGTGGACCGGGAACGGGGTGTGCTCGGCCACCGGCTAGCCCGCAACCGCGTCGGAGGCCGAGGGCTCGGCATCGGCCGCGCCCGCCTGCTCGGCATCGGCCGCAGCTGTCTGCGCCTGCCCGGCGTCGGCCACGCCCGCCTGCGTCTGCTCGGCCCCGGCCGCACCCGCCTGCGTCTGCTCGGCCCCGGCCGCACCCGCCTGCTCGGCCCCGTCCGCGCCCGGCTGCGAGGCCTCGGCGGCGCGCGACCCCGAGCCGGCATCGGAGTGGGCGCGCGGGCGCTCGCCGCCGCGCTCGCGTGATCCGGTCGCGTCGGCGACCACCTCGTCGATCGTGCCCTTCATGAAGAACGCACGCTCGGGCAGGTCGTCGTGCCTGCCCTCGAGGATCTCCTTGAAGCCGCGGATCGACTCGGCGATCGGGACATACACGCCCGGCGTGCCGGTGAACTGCTCGGCGACGTGGAATGGCTGGGAGAGGAAGCGCTCGATCTTGCGCGCCCGCTGGACGATCACCTTGTCCTCGTCGGAGAGCTCGTCGATCCCGAGGATGGCGATGATGTCCTGCAGCTCCTTGTAGCGCTGCAGCACCTGCTTGACCTGGTTTGCGACCGTGAAGTGCTCCTCGCCCAGGATCTCGGGCTTGAGGATCGTCGAGGTCGAGTCCAGCGGGTCCACGGCGGGGTAGATCCCCTTCTCGGCGATCGAGCGGCTGAGCGTGGTGGTCGCGTTGAGGTGGGCGAAGGCCGACGCGGGGGCCGGGTCGGTCAGGTCGTCGGCCGGCACGTAGATCGCCTGGATCGAGGTGACCGAGCCCTTGCGCGTCGAGGTGATCCGCTCCTGCAGCTGGCCCATCTCGGACTCGAGCGTCGGCTGGTAGCCGACCTGCGAGGGCATGCGCCCAAGCAGCGCCGAGACCTCCGAGCCGGCCTGGACGAAGCGGAAGATGTTGTCGATGAACAGCAGCACGTCCTGGCCCTCGCGGTCACGGAAGTACTCGGCCATCGTCAATCCCGAAAGCGCCACGCGCATGCGCGCGCCGGGCGGCTCGTTCATCTGGCCGAAGACCAGCATCGTCTTGTCCAGGACCCCGGACTCCTTCATCTCAAGCCACAGGTCGTTGCCCTCGCGGCTGCGCTCGCCCACGCCGCAGAACGCCGACAGCCCGCCGTGCTGCTGGGCGAGGTTGTGGATCAGCTCCTGGATGATCACCGTCTTGCCCACGCCGGCGCCCCCGAACAGGCCGACCTTGCCGCCCTTGGCATACGGCGCCAGGAGGTCGATCACCTTGATCCCGGTCTCGAACATCTCCGTGGTCGGGGTCAGCTGCTCGACCGTCGGCGCGTCGCGGTGGATCGGCCAGCGCTCGGTGCCGGAGTCGATCTCCTCGCCCATGTCGATCGGCTCGCCCAGGAGGTTGAAGATCCGCCCGAGCGTCGCCCGGCCGACCGGCACGGTGATCGGCGCGCCGGTGTCGATCACCTCGGTGCCGCGCGCCAGGCCGTCGGTCGTGTCCATCGCGACGGCGCGCACGCGGTCGTCGCCGAGGTGCTGCTGGACCTCGCAGATCAGCCACTGGTCTGCGCGCGCCGCGATGTCCATGTCCTCCTCGGCGGCCGCCGCCCTGGGGCGCGCGACCTTGATCGCGTGGTAGATCTCGGGCAGCTTGTCGGGGAACACGGCCTCGATCACGACGCCCTGGATCTCCTCGATGCGGCCGACGTTCTGCTTGGTCTTGGTGTCTTCTGCGGTGGCTGACATGGTCTGTCTGGGGTCTCCTTATCCGAGGCCTTCGGCGCCGGCCACGACTTCCATGATCTCCTGGGTGATCTCAGCCTGGCGGGCTCGGTTCATCTGCAGTGTGAGGTCCTCGATCAGGGTCGAGGCGTTGTCGGAGGCGTTGCGCATCGCCGTCATCCGAGCCCCGTGCTCGGAGGCGGTGGACTCGAGCAGCGCGCGGAAGATCGAGATCTCGACATAGTCGGGCACCAGGCGGGACAGGATCGCGTCCGGCGCGGGCTCGTACTCGACCGCGCCGCGCCGCGGGCCGCTCTCCGCGGCCGTGCGCTCGCCGCCGGCCGCGCCCCCGCCGGCCGCGCCCCCGCCGGCCGTCCGCTCGCCGCCGCCGGGTGCGCGCTCGCCACCCTCCTCGCCGCCCTGGGCGGGGTCCTCGGTCAGCACCGTGGCGCGCTGCAGGGGCAGCAGCGTCTCACGGCGGATCACCTGCGAAAGCGGCGAGATGTAGTGGTTGTAGAACACCTCCACCTGGTCGACCTCGCCGTCCACGTACGCGGTCATCAGCCGTTGCGCGATTTCGCGCGCGTCGGAGTAGGCCGGCCGGTCGCTGAACCCGGTGAAGCTCTGCGCCACCGTCAGGCCCCGGAAGCTCAGCGACGACGCCGGGCGCCGCCCCGAGGCGAAGTAGACCGGCTCGCGTCCGTTGGCCTCGTGCTCGCGACCGGCGGCCACCCCCGCGCGGACGGCGTTTGAGTTAAACGCCCCGGCCAGGCCCCGGTCGCCTGCGACCACCAGCAGCCCCACGCGCGTGATCGAGTCGTGCTCTGCGAGGATCGGCAGGCGCGGCAGGTCGCCGGCCGCCTGCGCCGCCTGGCGGGTCATCCGCCTGATCGCGTCGGCGTAGGGCCGCAGCGCCTGGATGCGCTGCTCGGCCCGCCGCAGCCTGGCGGCCGCGACCATCTCCATCGCGCGCGTGATCTTCTGGATGTTGCGCACGGCCGAGATGCGGTTGCGCACGTCTCGCTGCGAGGTCGCCATGCCCGCTCCCGTCGGCTAGGCCGCTACGGGCTCCTCCTCCTGGATCGGGTGACCCTCCTCGTCCAGGTCGTAGCCGAAGTCCTCGGCGTACTGGGCGACCGCCCGGTCCAGCCGCTCGCGGATCTCGTCGGACCATTCCCCGGCCGCGATCCGCTCCAGCAGCTCGGGCTCGTTGCCGCGGATCGACTCGGCCAGCCCCTCCAGGAAGTGCTCAACCTTGTCGACCACGATCCGGTCCAGGTAGCCGCTCGTGGCGGCGAAGATCTGCGCCACCTGCAGCTCCACGGGCATCGGCCGGCGCTCGGGCTGGTTGAGCGTGCGCACCAGGCGCTCGCCCCGCGCCAGCGTCCGCTGCGTCTCGGCGTCCAGCTCTGAGCCGAACTGGGCGAACGCCTCCAGATCACGGTACTGGGACAGCTCGAGCTTCAGCGTCCCCGCGACGCGGCGCATCGGCGTGATCTGCGCGTTGCCGCCCACGCGGGACACCGAGATGCCCACGTTGATCGCGGGGCGCACGCCCGAGTAGAAGAGCTTCGGCTCGAGGAAGATCTGGCCGTCGGTGATCGAGATCACGTTGGTGGGGATGTAGGCGGAGACGTCCCCGGCCTGCGTCTCGATGATCGGCAGCGAGGTCAGCGAGCCACCTCCAAGCTCGTCGGAGAGCTTCACCGCGCGCTCCAGCAGGCGGCTGTGCAGGTAGAAGACGTCGCCCGGATACGCCTCGCGGCCGGGCGGGCGGCGCAGGAGCAGCGACATCTGCCGGTAGGCGTAAGCGTGCTTGGTTAGATCGTCGTAGACGGTCAGCGCGGCCCTGCCGTCGTAGAGGAAGTACTCGGCCATCGCGCAGCCGGCGTAGGGGGCCAGGAACTTGATCGGGGCGGCCTCATCGGCGGCGGCCATCACGATGATCGTGTTCTGCAGCGCGCCGGCCTCCTCGAGGATCTGGGCGAGCTGCACCACCGTCGCCTTGCGCTGCCCGATCGCGACGTACACGCAGATCAGGTCGCGATCCCGGTTGTTGATGATGGTGTCGATCGCGATCGAGGTCTTGCCGGTCTGGCGGTCGCCGATGATCAGCTCGCGCTGGCCGCGGCCGATCGGGATCATCGAGTCGATCGCCTTCAGGCCGGTGAGCATCGGCTCCTTCACCGGCTGGCGCTGCACGACCCCCGGCGCCTTGTGCTCGGCCGGACGCCGCCGGGTGGTGTTGATCGGTCCCCTCCCGTCCAGCGGGTTTCCGAGCGGGTCCACGATGCGTCCCAGCAGCTCCTCGCCGACGGGGATCTCCAGCAGGCGGCCGGTGCGCTTGACCGTGTCGCCCTCGGCGATCTTCTCCCATTCGCCGAACAGCACGGCGCCGACGTTGTCGGACTCCAGGTTCAGCGCCAGGCCGGTGACGCCGTGGGGCAGGTCGAGCATCTCAAACGACATGCAGTTCTCCAGCCCGTGCACGCGGCTGATGCCGTCGGCAACCGACAGCACCGTGCCGACCTCGGTCAGCTGCGCCTCGGCGGCGTCGAGCCCTTCGATTCGGCTCTTGAGGATCGAGGTGATCTCGTCAGGGTTGATCTGCATGTTCTCAGGCTGCTCCCTTCACAGGCGGGTCACGCCTGCGCCACTTGCTGTCTCAATTGCTCCAACCTGGACCGGATCGAGGCGTCCAGGATCGTGTTGCCGACTCTAAGCACCACGCCACCGATGATCTGCGGGTCCACCTCGGACTGCACCTCCACCACCCTGTCGGTCTGGCGACCGATCGTCTGGGCGAGGTGCGCGACCGCGCTCTCGTCCAGGGCGATCGCGCTCGTGATGTGCACCGGCAGCGCGCGGCGCGCCCGGTCGGCCAGCGCGTCGAGCTCCGCGCGGATGCGGAAGATCACCGGCATCCGGTGGCGTTCGATCAGCGCCTGCAGGAAGTTGCGAAGCGCCGGGTCGGCCCCGGTCACCACGCGATCCAGCGCCTCCTTCTTCTCCTGCACCGAGAAGTGCGGCGAGAAGAAGAAGCTCGCCATCTGACGGTGGCGATCCATCGCGTCGGCGAACGCGTCCAGCTGCGCCCGCACCTCCTCGAGCGACCCGCGCTCGCTCGCCACCTCAAACAGGGCGCGCGCATAGACCTGAGCGATCTCCTGCATCTACGCGCGCTCTGCGCCCTCCGCCGCCAGGGCCGAGAAATCCAGCTCAGACAGCGCCTCCTCGATCAGCCGCCGCTGATCCTCTTCGGTCAGCAACCTGCGGGTGACCTTCTCGGTCGCCATCACGGTCAGGTCGGCGACCTCACGGCGAATCTCCTGGATCGCGCGGCGGGTCTCGGCCTGGATCTCCTGCCGAATCTGCTCCAGCTGGCGCTCACGCTGCGCGCGGAGCTCCTCCTTGGTCTGGCGCTCGTGCGCCTCGGCCGCGCGGCGCGCCCGTGCGAGGATCTCGTCGGCCTGCTCGCGCGCCTGGGCCAGGCGCTCGCGATAGGCGGCCAGCAGCTGCTCTGCCTCGCGGCGGGTGCGCTCGGCGTCGTCCAGGGACTGGGCGATCGTCCTGGCGCGCTGGTCCAGCGCCCGACCGATCGCCGGGAACACCGTCTTGTAGAGGATGAACAGCGAGATCGCGAAGACGACGAGCGTCCAGACCGTCATCCCCACGTTGGGGGTGATCAGGAACGAGCCGCTTGCGGCGATCGGGATCGTGGCCAGCGCAGCCATCTGATTCGGCCTACAGGAAGAAGGCGATGAAGCCGCCGACCAGCCCGTAGAAGAAGCACGCCTCGGTGAGCGCGAATCCCAGCCACTGGTCGCGCTCGATGTCGGTGCGCAGCTCCGGCTGGCGGGTCTTGGCGGTGATCGACGCGTTGAACACGCTGCCGATGCCCGCGCCCGCGCCGGCCGCGCCGCCGCCGGCGCCCACGCCGAGCGCGATCGCGCGGCCGGCCTTCTGGGCCACCGTGTCGGCCGCGCCCGAGAGCTGGCCGATCACCGGATGCAGGATGGTCAACAGGTGAAGCAACATTTGCTGTGATGGCTCCTTGTGGGTGTCAGTGGCTGGAGACCGAGCTACCGATGTAGATCGCGGTCAGGATGGCGAAGATGAAGGCCTGCAGCACGGCGATCAGCGTGGCCTCGAACATGAAGATCGCGATCCCGAGCGGCAGCAGCGCCCAGGAGACGACGGTCTGCCCGACGAGCACGCCGAGCTCGCCGCTCATGAACGCGATCAGCAGGTGGCCGGCGAGCAGGTTGGCCCAGAGCCGGACGCTGAGCGAGATCAGCCGCAGAAAGACCGACAGGATCTCGATCACGGTGATCAGCGGCAGCAGGCCCTTGCCGATCCCGCTGGGGATCAGGCTCTTGATGTAGCCGATGAACCCGTGGTGGCGGATCCCCTCGTAGTTGAACAGGATGAACACCAGGAGCGTGAGGATCAGCGGGAACGCGACGTTGGTGTCGGCCGCGTAGATCTGAAACGAGGGGATGTGCGCCCCGAACAGGTTGAACTTGTTGGTCGAGTCGACCGGCAGCGGTATGTAGCCGATCAGGTTGGTGACCAGGATGAACACGAACAGGGTCGCGATCAGCGGGAAGTACTTGCGCATCAGCCGGTCGTCGAGGTTCTCCCGCGCCATCGAGCGGGAGAACTCGTAGCACCACTCGATCGCCACCTGCAGGCGTCCGGGCCGCTGCCTGAGCCGCCGCGCCACATAGCCCATGATCCCCACGGTGATCGCGATCGTCAGCAGCAGGTACAGGACGCCCTTGTTGAAGTCGATCGGCCCCAGCTTGAACCATGTGTCGAGCTTGAACTCGTCGATTGGAGAGAACGCGCCGCTCGCGACGGCCGGGGCCTTGTGGCTCTTGAGCCCGTAGATGGCCGCGAAGAAGACGATGCCCGCCACCCACACGCCCACCACCGTCCAGAGGATGCGCCGCCCCCTGGAGGCGCCCGGCGTCCCGCCGGTCGTTGGCGCTCCCTGCAGCGCGCTCATCTAGCGTCCGCCCGTGGGGCCGGCTTGCCGCTCGCCAGGCGGATGGCGAACGCGATCGTGTAGGCGCAGAAGATCACAAGCGCCGCGGTTAGCCCGTCAGCGCGCGAGCCGGCGACGCCCGCGACCACGATCGCCCCCGCCAGAAGCCAGATGCGGCCGAAGGCCTCGAACAGCCGCGCGCCGACCTGGGCACGGGGCTCGGCGAACCGCCGCGTCCACACGTGGTCGGTGGCCTGGATGAGCCGCTGGAGCAGCCAGGCGCCGCCGCCGATCGCGTAACCGAGCACCGGCGCGCCCAGCGCCAGCGCCGGAACGGTCGCCACCAGCACCGCCGCCACATCCAGGTATCTGACGGAGGCGAGGCGCGGTTGCAAGGTCGACGGTGCCCCTACCGACACCGCTGGCTCCCCGGGCCCGGCCGGAGCACCCGCGCGCGGTGCCGCGGCAGGCACTGCGGGATCGGGTGGCTGTAGCGAAGCTTGGTCACTGTCGGGCAGGGCCTGGCCTGCAGGGAAGGGCGCTGATGCTAGACGATGCACGTCCAGCTCGCCGGTCCCCAGGCGGCCTAGAAGCGCTTGGCCACGAAGGCGATCCCGGCGAAGAAGCCGGCGAAGAAGCCAGCGATCGCGAAGGGTAGCAGAGCCCCCACCGCCAGGCCGACGCCGACGCCGATCGCGGTCCCAACGAGGTTCACCGACAGCATCGCCATCCCGGCGGCCGCCGGATTGGGCCGGCCGCGTCGGGCTCCGCGGCCGCCCCGGTCGCCGACCTGACCCGGATCGCCCCGGCCGCCAGCCACGGGCGGATCGCCCCGGTCGCCGACCTGACCCGGATCGCCCCGGCCGCCAGCCACGGGCGGATCGCCCCGGTCGCCCCCCTGACCTGGATCGCCCCGGCCACTCCGCGCACCCGGGTCGCTCCGGCCGCCGGGGGCGCCGCGATCGTCGCGCGGCGCGTCGCATCGGTCCTCGGCCCCGTCCCCGGCGCCCTGACCGCATCCGCTCATCGCCGGGCCGGCTGCTCGATCGATCAGGCCACCGCGGCCGCGCCGCTTGCACGGCGGCGCCCAGGCCGGCGCAGCGGCGACGGAAGACGCGGCTTGGGAAGCTGACCCTCAGCCCACATCGCCGCAAGACAGGTCCGCGGCAGGGCACCCGGCCCCTCGAACACCAGGTGGCGCGGCTGCCAGCGCGGGAAGAACTTGGAGTTGAAGCGGTAGAGCGACTCGATCTGAAAGAACGGGTTGGCCAGCGCGACCAGCCGGCCGAGCAGGCGCTGGGCGAGCCCCGCTGGGCTGTGGATCCAGCGGGCGAACGCGGCGAAGTTCAGCGACATCTCGCTCAGCCCGCGCTGTCGCAGCGCCGACGCCGCCTCGCAGACCATGAACTCGGTCAGGCCGTTTGGGGTCCCCGGATCCCGCCGCATGAACGACAGCGACACGGCGGCGCGCCCGTAGCAGGGCACGAAGTGCAGCACGCCGCGCACCCTCCCGGTGCCGTCGCGCGCCAGCAGCACGAGCGTCTGGGAATCATGGTCGCCGCGGATCGCGTCCATCGCCATCGAGAAGCCCCGCTCGGGCGCGCCCGCGCGCCCGAGCTCCAGCACCTCGTCGACCTCGGCCGCGGTGAGCGCGTCAAGCTCGCACACGCGCGACAGCTCGCTCACATAGCCGGCCCTGCGCAGCCTGGTGACCGACTGGCGGACCTTGCGAATCGGGCGTCCCTCAAGCGAGAAGCGGTCAAGCTCGACGATCGCCTCGTCGCCGATGTACATCGTCGACAGGCCCATCCGGCGGTAGAGCGGTGCCAGCCGCTCAGAGGCGCCGACCGCGCCAAGCCGCAGCCCGTGCAGGGCCGCCAGGCGCCGCACATCCTCGATCAGCGGTGCCAGCGCGTCATCGGGCCCGACCGGGTCACCCGACAGCAGCAGGACCCCGCTCTCGATCCGGTAGGCGGCGAAGGCGCGCCGATCGGCCGAGAACAGCCAGCTGGTGTCGGATCGCAGCTTGAAGAACGAGAGCGTGTCGGTCCCGTGCTCCCTCACCAGCCGCTCCGCCACCCGTCGGGCCTCCGCCCCGGGGGCGCGCTCGACCGCGGCCAAGGGCCTGAACAGCGCCCATGCGATCGCCAGCAGAGTCGCCAGCGCGAGCGCGTGCACCGCCAGCGGCACCCAGACGATCGCGTGGTGCAGGATCAGATGGCGCTCGAACCGGAGCGGGCCAGCATGCCAGCCCACCAGGTCGACGGTCTCGCGCACGGCCCGAACCCACGGCGGGCGCCCGCCCGACAGCCACGCGGCCACGGTCGCCAGCCCCAGCCCGGCGATCCCCACCGCGCAGATCCTCCACACGGCACTGCTAAGCGTGACGGGATCGTGCTCTGCACCGAACGCGCGGCGGCCGCCGAGCAGCAGCGCCGCAAGCGCGAAGCTGACCGACGCGGCGACGGGCTCGGGTCCGCCGATCAGGTCGATCGACCCCAGCGTGAGGGTCAGCACCACGGCGAGCCGCCACGCCCTGCGCCGGCGCCTGAGCAGGTACGGCGCCAGGATCAGCAGCGCCGCGCCAGCCGGAAGCGCCAGCGCGTGCAGCGAGCGAATCGCGGCGATCGGCGCGATCGCCAGAAGTCGGCGGCCATCCCAGCTCAGGCCGGGCATCGCCACGGCCGCCACGTTCACGAGCCCAGCGAGCGCGGCCACCGCCGTGGCCAGCGCTGGGGCCGCCCCGGCCAGCGCGGGAGCCGCCCCGGCCAGCGGTGGAGCCGCCGCGGCGAGCGCGGGGGGCAAAGCGACCGGCGTGCGCGCCTCGTCGGCCGGCGCTGGCTCCGCGCCTGGGCCGGATGCGAGCATCGGGGTAGCCCTTGCATCCGCCGGCACGGACCGAGCGCCCGGGCCGGGCGCGACCATCGCCGTGGGCCTCGCGCCCTTGGTGGGTTGTCTTGACCTTTTCATCTGCGCGTGCTCCGCGCGCCCGCCGCCGCATGGCGCCTGCACCAAGCGCCCTGGTGGCCGAGCGCGCGCTGGCCAACGGGCGTGCGTGCATGCGAAGCGTCGAGGACTGTACCGATGGGGGACGCCGCAGTTACTCGGCGACCGTGGCCTCGGCCGGCCACGACGCTCGTGGCCGGGCCGGAAGCAGGAGCCCCACCAGCAGCGCCGCTACCGGGAAGGCGAGCAGCAGCTCGAACACCGCGCGCAGCCCGTCGGCGTCGGCGAGCACGCCCAGCAGCGGCGCTCCCACCCCTCCAAGCCCGATCGACAGCCCGATGGTCACCCCAGATGCGACCCCGATTCGCCCGGGAAGCATCTCCTGGCCCATCACGATGGTGACGGCGAAGGTGGCGATCGTGGCCGCGCCGGCCAGCGCGGCAAACAGCGTGGCGAGGACCGGCCCGCTGAGCAGCAGCGCGCCGATCAGGGGCGGGAGCACCGCCATCGAGCACACCAGCACCCGCTTGCGTCCGAACCGATCCGCGAGCGGGCCGCCGATCAGCGTCCCCGCCGCGCCACCGACCAGCATGGCCGTGAGCGCGGCGCCGCCGGCTCCGCGTCCGGCGTGCAGGACATGGACGAAGTACAGGGGCAGGAACGTGACCATCCCGAAGTAAACGAACGAGCGCAGGGCGATCACGAGACCCAGCAGGGTGAACGGACCCCAGTCGGCGGGGCTCGACGGCTGGTCGCGCGTGCGTGGCGAGAGCGGGCGGAAGCGCTTGAGGCGGCCCAGCTCGTGCGCGAGCACGGCCGCCATCAGCGCGGTCGGCGCGATCACGACCAGTGTCCCGTGCAGGCCCAGGGCGAGCACCGACGGCGTGATGATCGCCGGTCCAAGGGCGAACCCGATGTTTCCGCCGACGCTGAACAGGCTCATCCCGCTCGAACGGCGATCGCCCGACACGTAGTTGGCAAAGCGCGATCCCTCGGGATGAAACGCGGCCACCCCGGTGCCGGACAGGAGCACCGCCGCGAAGGCGAGCCCGTAGTTGGGCGCGAGCCCGATCAGGCCGACTCCGATGCCGCCCAGCAGCGGGCCGAGCGGCATCAGCCAGGGCAACGAGCGGCGGTCGGACACGTGCCCGAACAGCGGCTGGATCACCGAGCTGGAGACCGTGGCGGCGAGCACCAGCGCCGACGCGGTCGCATACGACAGGTGGTCGCGCGCGATCAAAAACGGCAGCAGCGCCGGGATCGAGCCCTGTCCGATGTCGGTGCACAGATGGCCGGCCGAGAGGGTCGCCATCGCGCGGCGATCGACCCGGCGCGGGCTCGTTGGCTTGGCGCGCTCCCGCGCGGCCCCGACCGCGCTCACCGCCGGTCGATCTCCGCCAGGCGCATGCGGACGAGATCCTGCTTTGAGACGAGCTCGGATTCGAGCTCGCGCAGCTCCGAGATCCGGCGCCGCACGAGGGTCAGCTGCGTCTCGATGTGCTCGCCGGCCTGCAGGAGCAGCCGCCGCCGCTCTCCGGCGGACTCGGTCTGGGCCAGCTCCCGGCGCAGCTGGGCGCGGGCGCTCTCGGCGGCGAGCATCTGCGAGAGCTGCTCCAGCGAGAGTCCGAGCAGGTCGCGCAGGCGCACGATGTCGCGCAGCCGCTCGAGCTCGGCCTCGCCGTAGAGCCGGTGGCGGCCCTGGGCCCGCTCGCGCGCTCCCTCAAGCAGGCCTATCTCCTCGTAGTAGCGGATGGTTCGCGGGGTGGTCCCGGTGAGCTGGGCGAGCTCGCCGATCCGAAGCCGCCGAGCCCCGCCGGGCCCGTCGGGATCGGTCAGCGCCCCGGCGCCGGCGCCGCCCTCCCTCCGATCGCGGGCGCTGCCCTCCCGCCGATCGCCGGCGCTGCCTGATCGGCGATCAGCGGCGCTGCCTGACCGGCGATCAGCGGCACTGCCTGACCGGCGATCAGCGGGGCTGCCTGAGCGGTCAGCGTCGCCGGCCGCGTCCCGTGAGGGCCCGGGATCGCAGTCGGTGCCGTCGGCCGGCCACCGGGCGTGTGCCACCTGCGCCGTGGTCATCGACCAGCCCCCTGCGATGCGCCCGCGACCGCGCTTGAGCCCGCAGACCGTCGGCGGGCCGTCAAGACCCGGCCCCCTGAGGCTCGCCGGCGGCTGGGGAGCCGCCGACCATCGGCCGCGACCGCTCCCGCCCGCGGGGCAGGCTCTCGGCGACCGCCTCGACCGAGCCCTTGGGGCGGGCTGCCGACACCAGGGCACCCGCCACCGAGACGGCGGCCAGGCACCACAACGCCGTGTGCATGTTGGCGATGAACGGTCGCAGCTGCGCGTCGGAGATGTGGTCGGCAAGTCCGGAGAAGACCGCGAACAGCACCCGCTTTGGCACCGCCGAGGTGACCACCGCGAGCACGAACGCGATCGAGATCACGGCACCGGTGTTCTGGACCAGGACGCGCGCACCGGCCGCGATCCCGCGGCGATGCGGAGCCACGACGCCCATCATCGCCGCCGTGTTGGGAGAGTTGAACATGCCAGAGCCGATCCCGACCACGAACATGAACGCGCCCGAGAGGGCGTAGCTCGTGCCACGCCCCAGCAACGTCATTAGCGCCAGACCCGCGGCTGTGACGAGCATGCCCATCACCGCCAGGGCGCGCGAGCCGCGACGGTCGGCCCACATCCCGGCCAGCGGAGATGAGAGCAGCATGCCGAGCGCCAGGGGCGCGAGCTTGATGCCCGCAAGGATCGGGGAGTCGCCCTGCACTCCCTGGAAGTAGAACACGAATACGAACATCAGCGCGAACCGCGCGAGGCCGTTGGCGAACGCGCTCGCCGCCGCCGTCGAGAACAGGCGGCTGCGGAAGATCGAGAGGTCGAGCATCGGCGCGCGATGGCGCCGCTCGACGGCGACGAAGGCGGGCAGCAGCACGGCGGCGGTGATCAGCGAGGGGATCACCAGCGGCGCGCTCCAGCCCTCGATCCCGCCCTTGGAGATCCCGTAGACCAGGCCCGTGAGCCCGAGCAGGAAGGTGGCCGTGCCCAGCCAGTCAAAGGATCGATCCTCCGAGCGCCGGCCGACCTCGTGCAGGATCGCCGCGCCCCACAGGCTGCCCGCGAGCCCAAAGGGCACGTTGAACCAGAACACCCAGTGCCAGGAGATCGCCACCAGCGCCCCGCCCAGCACCGGGCCGATCACCAGCCCGACGGCGGCGACCATCGTGTTGGTCCCCATCGCCAGGCCGAGCTGCTCGCGCGGGAAGGCGTCGGTCACGATCGCGGCCGAGTTGGCGAACAGGAACGCGCCTCCGACCCCCTGGACGATGCGCCACAGGATCAGCTGGGTGCCATCGGCGGCGAACCCCGCTCCCAGCGAGGCGAGCGCGAAGAGCACGAAACCCAGCACGTAGGCGCGCTTTCGCCCGAACTGGTCCGACAGCCGCCCGGCGCTGAGCACCAGCACCGTGGAGGCGATCATGTACACGAGGATCACCCAGACGAGCTCCAGCAGGCTGGTGTGGAGGCTGCGCTCGAGGTCGGGCAGGGCGATGATCAGCGTGCCCGAGTTGATCGTCGCCAGCAGCATCCCAAGGCTCGTGCAAGACAGCGCCCACCACTTGTAGGAGTCGTGTCCCGCAGCCACGCCGATTCGTCGCCGACGGTCAGCTTGGGATCCCTGCCGCTTTTGATCGGATGCCTGCCGGTCGTGAACAGGCGCCGGAACGGGCAACGGCGCCACCTCCTCATCAAATGATTTTTTACGTAAACGTCAAGATAGCAGCCACCGGCCACGATCCTCCGCTGGCGGGCAGCGCCGACGCGGCAAAGCCTGAAGGGCCGAGGAGAAGGCTGGCGCCACGGACAACGCGCGGGCGCACGAGAGGGCGCGGGCGCCACGGACAGGGCGCCACCGGGAGGGCGTCGGCGCCGTCAGCCCTGGTAGGCGGCCACGACGGCCAGGATCACGAAGGCCGCCACCAGGGCGATCCCCTCGAAAGCGGTCGCCTCACCGTCGCCGGTGATCTGCCAGACGATCACCCCGCAGAGCGCCAGAGCGCCCGCGTAGACCGGGCCGAGCTTGAACGTGAGCGTGGTCGCCGTCAACAGCGACACCAGCACAAGCGCGGGGTAAAGGAAGGCCACCAGCTGGGCGATCGAGCCTTTCACCACCGAGATCGCAAGATCCGATCGCCCGCGTGCCGCGAGCACCACACCGACCGCGTGCTCCACCGCGTTGCCGGCGATCGCGACGATGACCAGGCCAGCGAACGCGCGCGAGATCCCGAGCGTGTGGGTGGCCGGTCGCAGCGCATGGACAAACCAATCGGAAACGAAAGCTGAGGCCAGGGCGCCCGCGGCGAGCGACGACAGAGCCCAGCGCAGGCCCGTGCCGCCACCACGCGCCCGGTCTGAGACCCTGTCCAGGCCCAGCTGGTCGCGCACCCAGACGCCGTAGACGGCGAGGATGGCGATCGCGGCGGCCACGGAGATCGCTTTCAGGTGCTGAGCCGCCAAATCGTGGGAGCCGCTGGCGAGCGCAACAAGGACGATGATGAAGCTTGAGAGCATCATCAACGTGGCCGTGTCGTTGGGCAGCCGCCGCCCGAAGCGCATCACGCCGTCTGAGGCGCGCGCCGCGCCGGCCAGGATCACAAGCCCGAGCACGAGCAGCGAGTTCACGAGGATCGCACCGACGATCGCCGTCTGCGCCACCACCAGCTCCTTGGCCCGCAGCGCGAACAGCACGACGAAGAACTCCGGCAGGTTGCCGAGCGTCGCCTGCAGTAGCCCGGTCCGCGCCGGCCCGATGTGCGCGCCGACCTCCTCGGTCGCCACCGACACGACCCAGGCGACACCGGCGAGCGCCAGGGCGGCGAGGACGAACGCGACCACATGGCCGGCCAGCAGATAGCGGGCCACGCCCGCCGCCGCCACGGCCGCCGCAACCCCGGCTAGCGCCCCGCCCCGACGAGCGCTCGCCTAGCTCACCCTCTCGAACTCGCCGGTCTCGATGTCGCGCTCCACGGCGGCGTCGATCTCGTGCTCTGACGTGTCGGGATCGGCGCGCCGCAGCTCGGTGGCACGCAGGCGCCTGAACTTGAGGATCTCAAGCACGTAGATCAGGTAGACGCTAGCGGCCACGCACGCAACGGCAAGCGCGATGAGCACGGCGATCCACACCGGGTTGTGGCGCTCGTAGTGGGTGATCAGGCGCAGCGCGACCGCCAGCGCAGCCATCATCAGCGACCAGCCGTACAGGTAGGCGACGGTCTTTCGCTGCGAGAAGCCGATCCGCGCCATGCGGTGGTGGAAGTGGTTGGCGTCCGCCGACCACGGCTTGCGCCGGTACTTCAGGCGCTTGGCGACCACGAAGCCGGTGTCCAAGAACGGGATCACCAGGATCATCAGCGGCACCACCAGGGCGACGACCGCGTTGGTCTTCAGCGACCCGACCACGGCCACGACGCCGAGCAGGTAGCCCAGCAGGTTCGCTCCGGCGTCGCCCATGAACACCGACGCCGGGTAGAAGTTGTGAAACAGAAAGCCAAGCGCCGCGCCGGCGGTGAGCGCGGCCAGGATCGCCGCGCCCTTGACGCCCAGGCTGAACGCGATGATCGAGAACGCCACCCCGTCGATCGTGCACACGCCGGCCGCCAGGCCGTCGATCCCGTCCGAGAAGTTCACCACGTTCATCAGCCCCACCAGCCAGATCACCGTCAGCAGCCCGCCCTCGTTGGGGAACTGCAGCGAGCCGACGAACGGCAGCGTGATCTCGGTCACGACGGCTCCCCCCTCCACGGCCACCACGGCCGCGCCAACCTGCCCCAGCAGCTTGAGCGCGGGACGCAGGTCCCGCGCATCGTCGATCGCGCCGACGATCGTGATCAGCGCGGCGCCCGCGAGCACCGCCCACATGTGCACCGTGCCGGCCGAGCCGGCCGGGCCGTGCGTCACGTGGCCGAGCTTGATCGTCGCCGGCAGCCAGATGGCGCCGGCCACGAGCGCCGCGGCCAGGATCGCGAGCCCTCCAAGGAGGGGCGTCTCACGTCGGGAAAGCCCGCGCTCCCGAGGCTGGTCGACGGCCCCGACCGCCCGCGCCAGCCGCGCCGCGAGAGGGGTGAGCAAGGCCGAGATCGCGGCCGCAACCACCAGCGCCAGCACGGCGTCCCAGTACCGCATCATGGCGAAGCATGGCAGGGCGCCCAGCGATTGGGGCGCCCGCGCGTGGCTGTGCCCGCCGCGCCGAACCGGGGCCTCACGGCGGCGGGGCCGGTTGGAGTCTCATACGGCCTCCAGGGCCCCTCACACGGTCTTCGGCGCCCCGGCTGCCCGACCGGCGTCCCGCCCGGGAGAACGCCGGGCCGCTCAGGCGACCGCCGGCGCGCTCAGCTGCGCGTACAGCGGGAAGCGGTCTGCGATCTGTGCCACGCGCTCTTGAAGCTGCGCCCGCTGCTGCTCGAACTCCGGCCCGGCGGTCAGCGTCTCGGCGATGATCTGGCCGACCTCGGCGAAGTCCTCGACCTGCAGGCCACGCGTCGCCAGCGCGGGCGAGCCGATCCGCAGCCCCGAGGAGACGGCCGGCGGACGCGGGTCAAACGGGACCGCGTTGCGGTTGACGGTGATGCCGATCGAGTGCAAGCGATCCTCGGCCTGACGGCCGTCAAGCTCGGACTCGCGGAGGTCGCAGAGCACCAGGTGCACGTCCGTGCCGCCGGTGAGCACGGAGATCCCGCCGCCCGCCGCCAGCAGCCGCTCGGCGATCATGCGCGCCCCGTCGAGCGTTCGGCGCTGGCGCTCCCGGAACGCCTCGGAGGCGGCCAGCCTCAGCGCTACGGCCTTGCCGGCGATCAGATGCTGCAGCGGCCCGCCCTGCTGTCCGGGGAACACGGCCGAGTCGATCTTCTTGGCGTACTGCTCGCGACAGAGGATCATGCCGCCGCGGCCGCCGCCGATCGTCTTGTGGATCGTGGTGGTGACGACGTCGGCGTAGGGGATCGGCGACGGGTGAAGCCCCGCGGCCACCAGCCCCGCGAAGTGGGCCATGTCGACCATCAGGTAGGCGCCGACCTCGTCCGCGATCTCCCTGAAGCGCTGGAAGTCGAGCTGGCGGGGGTAGGCCGACCAGCCGGCGATGATCATCTTCGGGCGCCGCTCGCGAGCGAGGCGCGCCACCTCGTCCATGTCGATCAGCGAGGTCTCGCGGTCGACGTGGTAGGCGACGATGTCGTACAGGCGGCCGGAGACGTTGATGCGCATCCCGTGCGAGAGGTGGCCCCCGTGCGCCAGCTCAAGGCCCATGAGCACGTCCCCGGGCTCAAGCAGCGCGTGGTAGACGGCGGTGTTGGCCTGAGCGCCCGCGTGCGGCTGGACGTTGGCGTGCTCGGCGCCGAACAGGGCCTTGGCGCGGTCGATCGCGAGCTGCTCGGCCACGTCCACGAACTCGCAGCCGCCGTAGTAGCGACGTCCCGGATAGCCCTCGGCGTACTTGTTGTTGAGCACCGAGCCCTGGCACTCGAGCACTGCCATCGGCGCGAAGTTCTCCGAGGCGATCATCTCAAGCGTCCGCTGCTGGCGCTCGAGCTCGCGGGCGAGCACATCCGCGATCTCGGGATCGACCTCCGAAAGCGGGCGGTTGAAGAAGTCGGCTGGGAGCTCGACGGAGTCCATGGAGCGGCAGATGGTAACGGTGCGCGCGGGCCGTGTGGAGACGGCCGGCTGGCAGCTGTGGGGCGACCGCGGCGCAGACGGCGCTAGCGGCGGCGGGTGCGCGTCTCCGCCGCCCTCCCGGCTCACGCGTCGGCGGCCACCACCGCCAGGTCACGGCAGCGCCAGAGCACCGACGCCGTGCGAAACCCGGCCTCGCGCAGCCACCGCAGCTGGTCGTCGAGCCGGCTTGGATGGTCGAAGCCCGGGGTGAGCTCGGTCACGGCATCGGACGGGTCCTCGGGCACGATCACATCGCCCAGCGCGAAGCGGCCGCCGGGCGAGAGCACCGAGCGAACGCGCTCGAACAGGTCTCGCTTTCCGGGCCCATCCAGATGGTGCACGCACAGCGCGCTTGCGACGAGGTCGAAGGGGCCCGGTGGGAGCGGCTGCTCGAGCCGCCCCACGACGAACGAGACACGACGATGGGCAAGCCGCGCTCGTGCCGCGCGGAGCATTTCGGGGCTCTCGTCGAGCGCCACGAGCTCCGCGTCCGGATGGCGCTCGAGCAGACGCCACGCGGTCTCGCCGATTCCGCTCCCGAGGTCCAGGATCCGCGCCACGCGCGCACCGGCGGCGCTGACGAGCTGTCGCTGCAGCTGATCGTAGGCGGGGATGTCCGCGCGGATCTCCCGCTCTTAGGTCTCCGGATCGAAGCGGTAGCGACCGCGCGGCGCCTCCGCGGCGGCGCTCAGAGCGACGGCCACCTCCTCGGGCGACACGGCGCCCACCCTAACGACCCGGAACCTCCCACCGTCCTCCCAATCGCGCAGATCGATCACGGTCGAGGGCGTGCCGGGGAGCTCGCCGCCGTCGAGCACGAGGTCGGCTCCCGCGCGGATCGACTCGGGTACCTGATCCAGCGTGCGCGCATCCCGGCCGCCGGCGAGGTTTGCGCTCGTCTGCATCACGACCGTGGACACCTGCTGCAGCGCCGGCAGGCGCGGCACGCGCACGCCGAGCGTGGTGGGATCCCCCGCGCAGGCTGCCGGGAACCTGCGCTCCGGGTTTGGGACCAGGAGCGTGACCTGGCCGGGCAGCAGGCGCTCGAGCGCGGCCCTGGTCCTGGGCCCGAGCTCGCCCAGCGCCTCGAGCGCGCGAGCACGGTCGAAGAACATCACCGCCGCGGGCTTGGCCGGCGGCCTGCCCTTGAGCTCGTACATGCGCCGGACGGCGGACGGGTGCTCAGGGTCGCACGCCAGCCCGTAGACGGTGTCGGCGGGGAACACCGCCACCCCTCCCGACGCGATGCAGCGCTCAAAGCGCTCCGCGTCGTAGGACGGCGGGCGCGCGTCCGGCGCCCGCGACGGGCCCGCCGCCCGGGGGTCGTGACCTGCGTCGCTCATGCCGGCCACCCCCTGGGATCGTGACTTGCGCCGCTCATGCCGGCCACCCCCTGGGATCGTGACTTGCGCCGCTCATCTCGCACGCCCCCGGCGCGCGCCGGGCGCCCGTGGCAGGCACTCCGCTCATCCCCCTGTGGTCGCTCATGCCCCGGTGGTCGCTCATCCACCCGCGATCGCCCATCGCCCGCCGGCCGGGGGCCGCATCCCCATGACAGGGCGGCGCCGCGCCTGCCGACGACCACGCGCTCACGGCTCGCCAGGTCGCGGCGCAGCTGCACCTGGGCAAATCCGGCGTCCGCCAGCAGCCCGGCGACCGTCTGCGCCTGGCGAGGGTCGATCTCGAGCGCAAGCAGCGACGGCCAGGCGGATTGGGCGCAGCTCGCGATGAGCCTGCGGATCACATCAAGGCCGTCGCCTCCGCCGCGAAGCGCGAGCGCCGGCTCATAGCAGCCGACATCCGGCATGAGCCGGTCGCCGAGCGGCACGTACGGCAGGTTGGCGAGCACCGCGTCGGCTCCCGGCCCGCGCGCCCGCGCCAGCGCCGGCGCGTCCTTCAGCAGGTCCGCGACCCACAGCCGGATGGGCGCCCGCAGGTCGCGCGCGTTCTCACGCGCCAGGGCGATGGCGCCGGCGCTCACGTCGCAGGCGCCGACGATGAGGTCGGGGCGCTCGCTGAAGAGAGCCAGCGCGATCGCTCCGCTGCCGGTCCCCACGTCGATCACCGAGGCGCCGGTTGGCAGCTCCAGCCCGACCTCCACCAGCAGCTCCGACTCCGGGCGGGGGATCAGGGCGCGCCGGTCGACGGCCAGCGTGAGCGCCCGGAAGTGACGGCGGCCGAGGATGTATGCGACCGGCTCGCGCCGCCGGCGCCGTGCCACGAGGCTCCAGAACCGGTCGCGATCCGCCTCGCCCAGGGGCCGACCGGCGTCGAGCAGAAGCCGCTCGCGACCGACGCCGAGCACCTCGGCCAGCAGCAGCTCCGCGTCCAGGCGCGGCGATGCGCAACCGGCCGCCTCAAGCAGAGAACGCGCGGCCGTCAGGGCCTCGGCGATCGTGGGCGCCGCAGACCTCCCCGGGTCCCCGGCTGGCGTGCGCGCCGCAGACACCCCCGGGTCCCCGGCTGGCGTCGGCGCGCCAGGCGCGCCGACCGGGGCGCGACCCACCGTGTGCGCAACCGCATGGACGCCATCCTCCGCGGCTGCGGAGGCAAGCCGTGCCTCAGCCACCGGCACGCTCCGCAAGCCGGCGGCGGCGCTCCTCGTCCTGAAGCGCCTCGGTCAGCTCTTCAAGGCCCCCGAGCAGGACCTCGTCCAGGTTGTGGAGCAGGAGGTTGATCCGGTGGTCCTTCACCCGGCGCTCCCCGTAGTTGTAGGTTCGGATCTTCTCCGCGCGGTCGCCGGTTCCAACCTGGGCCTGGCGACTTGCCCCGAGCTTGGCCCGCTGCTCGGCGAGCGCGCGCTCATACAGCCTGGCGCGCAGCACCTTCATCGCGCGCTCGCGGTTCTGCAGCTGGGACTTCTCGTCCTGCATCGAGACCACGATCCCGCTGGGCCGGTGGGTGATGCGCACCGCGGAGTCGGTCGTGTTCACCGACTGGCCCCCCGGGCCCGAGCTGCGGTAGACGTCGATCTGCAGGTCGGCCGGGTCGATCTGCACCTCCACCTCCTCGGCCTCGGGGAGCACGGCCACGGTGGCGGTCGATGTGTGGATCCTGCCCTGGGACTCGGTCTCGGGCACGCGCTGGACCCGATGGGTGCCGCCCTCGTACTTGAACACCGAGTAGGCGCCGTCGCCCTTGACCTCGAACGTGTAGTCGCCGTCCCCGATCGACAGCGGCTCAACCTGAAAGCCGCGCCGCTCGGCGTAGCGCGTCAGCATCCGGTAAAGGTCGCCGGCCCACAGGCCTGCCTCATCGCCTCCAGCGCCGGAACGGATCTCGACGATCACGTTCTTTGAGTCGTTTGGGTCGCGCTCGACCATCGCCAGGCGAATCTCGTCCTCGAGCGAGCGCATGCGCTCGAGCGCGGCGTCCAGCAGCGCGCGCAGCTCGGCGTCGTCGCCGTTCTCGGCCAGCAGCTCGCGCGCGCCCTCGGCATCGTCGGCCGCGCGCCTGTACTCGCCCGCGAGCCTCGCGGCCTGCTCGAGCTCCCGGTAGGCGCGGCTGGCCTGCGCGTAGCGCTCGCGGTCGCCGATGACCTCGGGGTCGGCCAGCTGGCGCTCCAGCTCGCCGAAGCGCTCGAGCACCTGTTCGACCAGCCCCTGGATCATCGGGGCGAGTCTATGAACACAAGCCCGCGGCGCTGCACAGCAGCCCAAGAGCCGGTCGATGTGAAGCCGGCCACGACCGTTGGCCGCCGCGAGCCCTAGGCGACGAGCTCCAGGCCGGGGAGCTCGTCGCGCCCGCCGATCCCCGGAGCCTCACGCTCGAGCACGGCGCGCAATGCGGCGATCGACACCGCGAGCTGATCCGAGTCCGGCTCGCGGGTGGTCAGCCGCTGCAACGTCAGGCCCGGGAGCATCAGCGCCCGCACCCAGCGGCTCTTGCGGTGGCGCGCCGCCCAGCGGATTACCTCAAACGAGAGGCCGGCGATCAGCGGCACCCCGAGGATGCGGCTCAGCACCAGGAGCCACCACGCCGGCAGGCCGACCGGCGCGAGCACGAAGATCCCCAGCACGGCGACCACGAGCAGGAAGCTCGTGCCGCACCGCGGGTGCAGGCGGGGGTAAAGAGCCGCGCGTTCGGGCGTCAGCTCGTCGCCCGCCTCGTAGCAGGCGATCACCTTGTGCTCGGCGCCGTGATACTCGAACACGCGCCGCAGGTCCCGCAGACGGGACATCGCCGCCAGGTAGCCGAGCAGGATGGTCGTGCGCAGCGCGCCCTCCACCAGCCAGAACAGCAGCGGCGATCCGAGCTGGCGCCTGATCAGGCTCGTCGCTCCGACGGGCACCACGAAGAACAGGCCGACGGCGAACGCGACCGAAACTGCCACGGTCGCGATCCAGGCCGCGCGCGGGATCTCCGGGGGCCGGTCCGCGGCGGCAAGCCCCCCGGAGGCGCTCGCGACAGGGACCCCGGGGCGCCGGCCAGCCTCCTGGGCCAGCGCCTCGTTGGCGGAGATGCCGAGCGCTCGCATGCCGAGGGCAAGCGATTGGCCCAGGCCCACGACGCCTCGGATCACCGGCAGCCGGGCGATCTGAGGCTTTTTGCGCGGCGGGATCGGGAACGCGCTGACGGAGATCTCACCACGCGCCAGCGCCCCGGCGGCGTCCGCCTGGCCCTGACGGCGCACCGCGACCGCCCAGCTGCGCACGCCGCGCATCATCACGCCCTCCAGCACCGCCTGGCCGCCCAGCGGAGCGTCGCGGATCGGCGCAAGCGGTCCCGCGCCGGCCGAGAGCGCCACCGTGGCCGAGCGGTCGGTCGCTGTCGGCCAAGCGCCGATCACGCGACAGAGGGCGCCGGCGCCTCCGAGCATCAGGCGCCGCCGCTGCCGATCAGGACGAGGACGCCGCCCGTGCCATGCGCCGGCCCCTGGCGACGCGGCGCTGGAAGCGCTCGACACGGCCACCGGTGTCGACCAGCTTCTGGCGGCCGGTGTAGAACGGGTGGCAGGCGGAGCAGATCTCGACGTGGATCTCGGCCTTGGTCGAGCGGGTCGTGAACTCGTTGCCGCAGGTGCAGCGGACGTGCGCCTCGACGTACTCGGGGTGAATGTCGCCCTTCATCGTGACCCTGAGTCTACCCGGTCGGCGCATCCGGCCCCCGCGGCCCGCCACGGGGCGCCGCGCGGTTCACAAGCGGCAGCGTCGCCGCCCCTGCGGCGCCGGCCGCCTGCCCCTCCGCGGGCGCACGGTCGGGCGGGCCTGGCCGCCCCCGGGCGAGCGCACGTCGGCCCCGCCTGGCCGCCCCCGGCCAGCGCACGCCGGCCCGCCTGGCCGCCCCCGGCCAGCGCACATCGGCCCCGCCTGGCCGCCCCCGGGCCCGCGCACATCGGCCCCGCCTGGCCGCCCCCGGGCCAGCGCACGCCGGTATCCCGCACCCCGTCTGCCAGCGACGGCTCCGGCCCGCCGCTCGGCGACGCGCACACAAGACGCGTGCGGGCGTGGCGCCCCCTCGGACCGGCCGGCCCGACGACGGGCCGGCCGGTCTGGCGCCGCCGACGCGCGGTGACGAGTCCGCCGACGCCGCGTCTCAGGGAGCCGGGCTCGTGAGCCCAAGCGCCTTGACCAGGTTGTAGGCGTCCGGAGTGCCGAGGCCTGTGGCGGGATCCCAGCCGGGGCCGGCGTCGTAGCCGGTGATCTGGTCCCAGCTGTTGTTCCCGGCCGTGATGTCGTGGAAGGCGTTCGCATAGCTGCCGTCCGCGTAGACCTGGTAGAGGCGTGGAGCGAGGAATCCGAGCGGACCGTCGGCCTGATTGGCGATCGCGTCAAGCGCGGCCCACTGCGGGGTCGCAGCGCTTGTTCCACCGATGATCACCCAGCTGGGCGCCACCGTCGGATCGAAGCTCTCCCAGATCAGGATCGAGCTCACCAGGGCGGCGTTGTAGGAGACGTCCGGGAGGCCGCGCATCGCCAACGGGTCGTCGATCGCCGCCGAGCTCTGGAATCCGGGCTCGCCGAAGACGGCGCTGAAGCCGCCGCCGCCCGAGCCGCAGCAGTCGTTCCAAGCCGCCTCCGGCTGGTAGGAGGCGATCGTCGATGGCGGGTTGGGGATCTCGGTGCCGCCGACCGCCACCACGTCCGGGCTGGAGGCGGGGAAGTTGACCGTGGGATAGGGGTACGTGGCGCCCTGCTTGTCCCCGTTGGCGACACCGGTGTCCCCGGTTGCGAAGAACGCGGTCACCCCCTCGCTCGCCGCCTGCGCGTACAGGTCGTTGAGGCCCTCGATCACCGCTGCGTTGTGGAAGGACTGCTCGGTCGCGGCGAAGCTGTCTGACCAGATCGATCCGAGATGGTGCTCCAGCGCCCATCGCTGCGCGTTCTCCAGGTTCTGCAGCCCCTGAACGCCCTCGGTCTCCGGGATCGGGGTGACGACCAGCGCGATGCTCGCATCCGGTGCCATCGCGTGCGCCCACTCCACGTCGAGGGTCGTCTCATATCCCCATCCGATCTCGGTGGAGACGTTCTTGTTGTGGAAGTCGACCGGGCTGGGCACGTGGGCATAGCTGTAGGTCACATGCCCCTCCGGCTCGTAGATCTCAAACGACGGCGGCGCCGGCAGGCCGTACTCGGCGTCGAACGTGGCCAGGTCCTTCCGGATCGTCGGACTGCCGAACGAGTCGAAGATCACGATTGTCTGGCCCGCCCCTCGATCCCCGGCCGCGTAGAGCGGTCCAAAGTCGTACTGGCTTTGAAGGTCCGGCGGTCCGTAGCAAGCGAGCACGGCCCCGCTGGTCTCGGCGGCGCACTGCGCGCTCGTCGGTGGCTGTCCAGGGCTCTGCGACACCGCCGGGCCGACGGTCAGCTGGGCCAGCTGCGCATGGCCGTCCACGCGCGCGCTCGCCACGGCAGGAGAAGCCATCGCGGCCGTGGCGAGCACCACGGCGCCGGCCACAATCAAGCGCAAGTAACTTCGCACCTCCGCCTCCCTCCTTCGGATGAGCGTCTGATCTGCCGGAACCGTACCGGCTTTTAGGTGGGCGGCGCGCCGGTCGGGTGCGCCGATCGGCAGCGCGGCGGGCCGCTCGATTGGGCCCGGATAGCGATTCGAGCGTTGGGGGCGCCGATCGGCAGCGCGGCGGGCCGCTCGATTGGGCCTGGATCGCGGTTGGTCCCGCGCCGGCCCCCGATCCGGTCAGGGTGCCCGCGATCAGGTCAGGGTGTAGAGCGGACCGTCACCGCCCTCCGGCGGGGTGAGCCGGCCGCCCTTTGCGGTGATCGCCCCGCACTGCACGCAGTTTGTGTAGTTGACGGTGACGTCGACCGGCCCTTGCGCGGGCGCGCCGTCCGCGATCTCGTACACGCCGGCCGGGCACATCCACCGCCACGCCTCGGCGACCTCACGCGGGACCCGGCGGCGCACGCGGATGTGGTTGGGCGCGTCGTCGCGAGTCGCGTTGCCCGAGATGTAGACGCTCGAGAGCTTGTCGAACGTGTAGCGCCCGTCGGGCTTGGGGTAGCGCCTGGCCGTGTCGCCGATGAACAGCGGCTCCGCGTCGTCACGGTGCCACTCCTGGCGACCGCGCGGCAGCCTGCCCTTGGAGAGGATCGACGGGCCGGCCAGCAGGCTGCCGCGCAGAAAGCCGCGCTGGAACGCCTGACGGGTGTTTCGCACCTGCCACAGCTCGCGGCCGATCGTGGAGTCCTCCACCGCCTGCTCGTATGCCTCAAGCGACGCGCCGACGCGCAGGTGCTCGTAGATCGCCTCGGCGGCGAGCCTGCCGGAGGTGATGCAGTGGTGCACGCCCTTGAGCGCGGCGGTGTCGACCATCCCGCCCGCATCCCCGACGATCACCGCCCCCGGCATCGAGAGCTTGGGCATCGACCAGTAGCCCCCACCGGGCAGCGCCTTGGCACCCCAGGCGACGCGCTCGCCCCCCTCCAGGATGCCCCGCACGAGCGGATGCAGCTTGAATGCCTGCAGCAGGTCGTGGGGGGAGGTGGTCGCGTCACGGTAGTTGAGGTCGACCACCAGGCCGATCGACACGAGGTCATCGCCGGTGCGGTGGTCCTTCATCGGGTAAAGCCACGTGCCTCCCAGCTGGCCGTAGCGCGGCGAGACGCGCATCGGCCACGGCTGCGTGAAGGTGTGGATCACCCGGTCAAGCGGTCTGGGCACCCTCCAGACCTCCTTGACCCCCAGCTCCCACACCTGCGGCTCCCGGCCGTCGGCGAGGTCGAACTCGCGAATCGCCGCGCCGGTCAGATGGCCCCAACAGCCCTCGGCCAGCACCGTCACGCGAGCCCTGATGTCCGTGCCCGGCTCGAAGTTGGACAGCGGCTGGCCGTCGCGGCCCCGTCCCTTGTCGCCGGAGCGCACGCCCACCACGCGACCGTCCTCGACGATCAGCTGCGTGGCCGCGGTCTCGGTGAGCACGTATGCGCCCGCCTCCTCGGCACGCGCCGCCTGAAAGCGCGCGAGCGCAGACACCGACACCACCTCGTTGCCGTGGTTTCTGAAGTTGGGCACCAGCGGGATCGGCACCGGGAGCTTGGTCGTCGAGGAGGTCAGCAGGTAGACGGACTCGCGCGTGACCTCCCCGAAGGCGAAGCGCTCCCGTCGCCAGTCCTCGCGGGTGAGGTCCGGGAACAGCGACAGCAGGGCTTGCGGGCGCATGACCGCGCCCGAGAGGCTGTGGCCGCCGCACGCCTTGGCCTTCTCGATCACCGCCACCGGCACCTCGCCCAGGCGCTCGAGCAGCTGCGGGTCATCGCCCAAGAGCTGAAGCAGCCGGTTGGCGCACGACAGCCCAGCGGTGCCCCCGCCGACGATCGCCACCCCGACCTCGATCCGCTCCTCCTCGGGATCCAGCTCGCGCTTGATGAACTCCGCCACCGAGTCGACCGGCGGCGGGAACTCGCTCGGCGCGTGCGCGCGGCCCATGCGCTCAGCCGGCGCGCCGCGCGCGGATCGCCTCGGTGAGCTTGGGCATGATCCGGTTGAGGTCGCCGACGATGCCCAGGTCGGAGAACTCGAAGATCGGGGCGTTCGCGTCCTTGTTGATCGCCACGATGTTCTCCGAGGACTGCATCCCGACCTTGTGCTGGATCGCGCCCGAGATCCCGGCCGCCAGGTAGAGCTTGGGCGAGACGGTCTTGCCGGTCTGGCCGATCTGGGCCGAGTATGGGTACCAGCCGGCATCGACCACCGCCCTGGTTGCGGCCACGGCCGCCTTGTCGCCGAACGCGGCGGCGAGCTCCTCGGCCAGCCGGAACCCCTCGGGGCGACCGAGCCCGCGGCCGCCGGCGACGAGGATCTCGGCCCCCTCGATGTCGACGTCGGCGCCCCGCTGCTCGCCCCGGGTCACCATCCGCGCGCGCTGTGACCACGGCGAGTACTGGACCTCGACGTCGACGACCTCGGCGGCGCCCGACCCGCGCTGCACTGCCTCGAATGCGTTGATGCGGCCGATGATGATCCCCAGCTCGCCGCGATAGCGAGACACCGAGATCTTCGAGTCCTGGAGGATCGGCCGCTCGGCGACCAGCGCGCCGTCGACCGCGCGCACGGCGGTGACCTCCATCGTCACGCCGGCGTTGCGCCGGGCGGCAAGGCCGGCGCCGATCTCGAACCCCAGCAGCCCGCCGCCGAACAATGCGTAACGGTGCCCGTGCTCGGAGATCACGCGATCCATGACGTCGACGACCGGCTGGGCGAGCCCCTCGGGCCCTGCGGCCCGGAACACTCGGGCGGCGCCCCAGGCGCCCAGCGATGCGCACAGCTCGTCGGTCAGGTCCTCGCCCCCGACCACGACGGCGTGGCAGGCGCCACCGATCTCCGCCGCACGCGCGGCGCCCTCCGACACCGCCCCGAGCGAGTTCTTGTTGAACGCACCGTTGCGGTGCAGGACGTAGGTGAGCACGTCTGGCATGGCTAGATGAGCTTCCTTTCCTCAAGCCAGGCGACGATCCTGGCGACGGTCGCGTCGGTGTCCTCGTCCTCGATCACCTCGCCGGCCGGCTTGGCGGGCGGGTCCTTAAACTCGCCGCACTGAACCCGGGAGCCGTCGATCCCGACGCGAGCGGCGTCGATCCCCGCGTCGGCGATCGTCAGGGTCTGCAGAGGCTTCTTCTTGGCGCCCATGATCGCCTTCAGCGACGGGTAGCGCGGCTCGTTGATCGCGTCGCCGACCGAGATCACCGCCGGCAGCGTGACCTGCACGGTGTCGTAGCCGTACTCCGCCTGGCGCTCGCAGGTGAGCGTGTCGCCGGCGACGTCCAGCTTGATCACCTGGGTGAGGGAGGGCATCTGCAGGTGCTCGGCGACGACCGCGCCGATCGTGTAGCACTCGCCGTCGTCTGACTGCTGGCCCAGCAGCACGAGGTCCGGGGACTCGGCGGCCAGCGCCCTGGCGAGCGCGTAGCCGGTGGCGGCCACGTCGGAGCCCGCGAGCGCATCGTCGCAGAGGTGCACGGAGCGATCGGCTCCGAGCGACACCGCCTTCTGCAGCGCCCGGGTGGCGCTCGGCGGCCCCATGGTCACGGCGACGATCTCATCCACCTGGACCGCGCCGCCCTCGCGGATCTGCATCGCCGCTTCGATCGCGTGCGTGTCGTAGGGGTTGAGGTTCCGCTCGCCGGACCTGTCCAGGCGACCCGTGGCGGGGTCGATCCGCTTCTCGACGGCGGCGTCCGGAACCTCTTTGACCAGGACGCAAATCTTCAAAGCTTTGGCCTCCTATCGCGTGTCCTGAGCGGGATATCAGACGCGGGGCGCGGGCGCGGCGCGGCCACGGGCGGCCCGTCCGCCGGCCGGCGACGGGACAGCAGACTATACAAGCTGACTGACCAGTCAATCGGTTGACGGCCGCCACGGCCCGGCACGCCGATCTGCCGGACCATCCCCTCGTCGGCGCCCAGCCCGCGCATCGGCCGCGCCCAGCGCACCAGGCGTCGGCGGCCAGCCCACCCGTCGGCGCTGGCCGACCCGCCGATCGCGTCAGGCACGCACCGCGCCGCGGATGAATTCGATCACGTCCTGGGTGGACGCACCCGGGGTGAACACGCCGGCGACGCCGAGCTCTCTGAGTCGCTGCGCGTCATCGGCGGGGATCGTCCCCCCCACCGTCACCACGACGTCCCCCGCGCCCTGATCGCGCAGCAGCTCCAGCACCCGGGGCACGAGCGTCATGTGCGCGCCCGACAGGATCGACAGGCCGACGGCGTCCGCGTCCTCCTGGATCACGGTCTCGACGATCTGCTCCGGGGTCTGGTGAAGCCCCGTGTAGATCACCTCCATGCCGGCGTCGCGCAGCGCGCGGGCGATGATCTTCGCCCCCCGGTCGTGGCCGTCGAGGCCGGGCTTTGCGACCACCACGCGGATCTTCCTGTCGGAGCTCTCGGCCACCGGGAGGCGGAGTCTAGACCGCGCCGGTTTGACGGGCTGCGGGGACGCGGATACCGTTGCGCCTCCGGGTACATCTTCTCCAGAACGGGGAGGCAAGATGAAGGGACTGGGAGCTGTAGGCCGGCGCGCGCCGGCCATTGTCATCTGCGGCGCGCTGTCGCTGGGCGGGGGCGGAGCAGCGTACGCGCTGTCGGCCGGCGCCGGCGCCGGGCGGATCGACGCATGCGTCCACCGCCACGGGGGCGGGCTGTACGTGGGCCGCTGCGCGCGAAGAGACAGGCGGCTGAGCTGGCAGATCGCCGGGCCGGCTGGCCCCGCCGGACCCGCCGGACCGCAGGGCCCCGCCGGACCGCAGGGCCCCGCCGGACCGCAGGGGCCGCCCGGCCCGGCGGCGACGCTCAGCTTCTCGCCGCTGGGCCTGGAGAACGGCTGGCAGGACGCCCACGGCTTCTACGGCACATCCCCCGTCGGCTACGCCCGGGACGGGTTCGGCATCGTGCACCTGCGAGGGGGCGTGCTGGGCGGGTCGGCCAGCACGGTCGCGGTGTTGCCGGTCGGCTACCGGCCCCAATACAACGTCTACGAGGTCTCGTGGGGATACAACGCCCAAAAGCCGGTGTTCGTCGCGATCCTCACCGACGGCACCATTGACGTTTATGACGAGGGCGGAGGGTTCGCCAACGCAGCAAGCTTCGCAAGCCTGGACGGCGTTACGTTCTTCACCGGGTCCTGAGGCCGAGCCCTTAGGCGGCGCTGAGCCTTCTCACCGGGCGCCGATCGGCCGGGCGCGCTGGTCCGAGCGCAGGCGTCGGACCAGCGCGACGCCGCCCGCGCCGCCGGCGCCCGCGGCGGCCGCGAGCGCCCCCGCGGCCGTCAGGCGGCGCCTGAGCCTGTCGAGGCGGATCACCTCCCAGCCGCGCTGGGCGGCGACGTGGGCAAGCCGCGCGTCGGGGTTGACCGCCACCGGGTGTCCGACCGCCTCGAGCATCGGCAGGTCCGACGCCGAGTCCGAGTAAGCCCAGGAGCGCCGCAGGTCGATCCCCTCGCGCGCCGCCAGCGCGCGCAGTGCGGCGGCCTTGCCGGCGCCGTACACGAACGGGCCCGCGGGCCTGCCGGTGTACACGCCGTCGACGACCTCCGAGACGCCCGAGCCGACAGCGCCGTCGAGCGCCAGCACGCGCGCGAGCATGTCGGCCAGCTCCTGGGAGGCCGCGGTGACGATGAACGCGCGCCGGCCGGCGTCCTGGTGCTCGTGCGCGAGCGCCAACATCCGCGGGTAGACGCGCGGGAGGATCCTGGCGAGCACGTCGGCGCCGAGCCGCTCAAGCTCGACGACGCGCCGCCCCGCCAGCGACCCGGCGACGCGCTCCCTCAACGCGAGCGAGTCGGCGTCGGTCGCCCCCCGCAGGCGGAAGCGCAGGTCCGCGAGCCCGTCGGCCACGAGCTGGCGGCTCGACAGCAGGCGCGCTCGGTGCGCGGCGCGGGCGAACTGGAACGCCGACGACCCCTGGATCAGCGTCCTGTCCAGGTCGAAGAACGCGGCGCCGTCCGCGCCCCCGGAGGGGGCCGTCGGATCGCTCAGGCCCCGTCGACCTCCACGATCACCGCGTCGCCCTGGCCGCCGCCCGAGCAGATCGCAGCGCACCCCAGGCCGCCCCCGCGCCGGCGCAGCTCGTGCACGAGCGTGCCCAGGATGCGCGCGCCGGAGGCGCCGATCGGATGCCCGAGCGCAACCGCGCCGCCGTTGACGTTGACGCGCTCGGGGTCGATGCCGAGCATCCTGATCGAGTTGATCGTCACCGACGCGAACGCCTCGTTGATCTCCCACAGGTCGATCTCCTCGGCGGACAGTCCGGCGCGCTCCAGAGCGCGCTGCGCAGCCCTGGCGGGGGTGCGGGCCAGGTAGGGGAAGTCGTCGGCGACCTGCGCCTGCGCGACGATCGTCGCCAGCGGCCGGCGGCCGTTGGCCCGCGCCCACTCATCGGAGGCGAGCACCAGCGCTCCGGCGCCGTCGTTGACGCCCGGGGAGTTGCCCGCCGTGTGCGTCCCGTCCTTGAGGAAGATCGGCGGCAGCTTGGCGAGCGTCTCGAGGCTGGTGTCGCGCCTGGGCGCCTCGTCGACCTCCACCACGGTGTCGCCCTTCTTTCCGGGCACCGTCACCGGGACGATCTCCTCGGGCAGGCGCCCCTCGTCGGTGGCGCGGATCGCGAGCTGGTGCGAGCGCAGCGCCCAGCGGTCCATGTCGGCGCGCGTCAGCTCAAGCTCGGCGGCGACCTCCGAGGCCTCCTGCGCCATGTGCTTTCCGCTGAAGGGGTTGGTCAGGCCGTCGCAGATCATCGCGTCGATCGCCTTGCCGTCGCCCATGCGAAAGCCGAAGCGCGCCTCCTTAAGCATGTAAGGGGCGCGCGACATCGACTCCATGCCTCCGCCGACGGCCACCTCCAGGTCGCCGGCGCGAACGGCCGCGTCGATCAGCGCGGCCGCGCGGATCCCGGAGGCGCAAACCTTGTTGATCGTCTCCGAGCTGACCTCGCGCGGGATGCCAGCCTTGATCTGCGCCTGACGGGAGGGGATCTGACCCTGCCCGGCCTGGAGCACCTGGCCCATCACCACGTGCTGGACCTGTTCGGGGGCGACCTCGGCGCGCTCCAGGGCCGCCCTGATCGCCGTGCCGCCCAGCTCGGTCGCGTCGATGGACGCCAGCGCCCCGCCGAGCTTGCCGATCGGCGTCCGGGCGGCCGAGAGGATCACTGTCTTGGGCATCGATGCAGCCTCCGGTGTCGAGCGGGCGGTGGCGGTAATCGTAGCCTTGAGCGGGTCTGCCGGGCCCAACGCCGCCGGCTAGGCCGCCGGCGCTCCGTTGCGGCGTGCGAGGATCGCGGCCGCCGCGCTCGAGGGGTCGATGCGCCTGGCGACGACCTGGTCCAGAAGCTCGCGCACGGTGTCGTCGCCGTGCACCGAGTCCTCCAGCTCGCGCCGCAGCCGGCGGGCGGCGATCCCGAGCACCTCGTTGAGCAGGTTGCGCCGCCTGCGCTGTGCCAGGGTGCCCTGTGCCTCCAGCGCAGCCCGGTGGGCGGCGAGCGCATCGGCCAGCTCGGCGATGCCCTCGCCCCGAACCGCGTCGGTGCGCAGCACCGGCACCTGCCCCTCGCGCCGGCCGCCGAGCGCCAGCACGCCGCGGATCTCGCGCACCATCGTGTCGGCCAGCGGGTGGTCGGCCTTGTTGACGACGATCACGTCGGGGATCTCCATCACGCCGGCCTTCAGCGCCTGGATCGAGTCGCCCGACCCGGGCATCAGCACCAGCACGATGCTGTCCGCGTGGTCGATCACGTCGACCTCCGCCTGGCCGACCCCCACCGTCTCCACCGCCACCAGGTCGCGCCCGGCGGCGTCCATCAGCAGCGCGGCCTGCAGCGCGGCCTCGCTGAGCCCTCCGAGCGCGCCGCGGCTGGCCATCGAGCGGATGAACACCCCCGGGTCAAGGAAGTGGTCGGCCAGGCGGATGCGGTCGCCGAGCAGCGCCCCGCGCGTGAACGGCGAGGAGGGGTCGATCGATAGCACGCCGATGGTGCGCCCGCGCGCGCGCTCATGGGAGACCAGCGCCCCGATCAGAGTCGACTTGCCGACGCCGGGCGGGCCGGTGAAGCCGACCACCTCGGCGCGCCCCGTGGACGGGAACACCCGGCGGATGAGCTCAAGCCCGGCGGGATCCTCGTTCTCCACGAGCGTGATCGCCCGCGCCAGGGCGCGCCGGTCGCCGGCCAGCAGCCGCTCGGCGAGCGCGGCGACGTACGGAGCCGCGTCGGGCACGCGCTCGCCGGCGTCCACCGGCGGTCGAGAGGCCGCGTCGGGCACGCGCTCGCCGCGCTCGCCGGCGTCCACCGGCGGGCGAGAGGGCTCGTCGCTCTCGCCGCGCTCGCCGGCGTCCACCGGCGGGCGAGAGGGCTCGTGCGACGCCTCATGACCGCGGGCTCGCTGGGCACGCTCGGCCTCGAGGGCATCGGTCGGCGGCTTGGGGCTGTGCATCATCATCACAGGCGGCCTGGCGCGGCCGGGCCATCATGGCACCTTCGCACGGGCGCGACGCGACGCTGCGCGCGGGCGCATACGATGCCGGCGTGTCGTCGACGCTTCGCGCCGATCGCGGGCTTCCCGACCTTGAGCCCCGCGTGCCCCCCGAGGTCCGCGCCGGCCCGCCGCCGCTTCACGGCGGGCCGCTCACGCTGCTTCGCTTCGCCCGCGCAAACCACATGCTGCGGCCAGGCTATGCGGTCCTGCTCGCCCGCTGGCTGTGGCTCAAGCTCCGCTTCCGCGGTCGCCTGCAGACCGACGGCCTTTGCTTCGTGTGCGCGCGCGTGCGCTTTGAGATCGGCCGGGAGGCACGCGTGACCCTGGGACGCTGGTCGTGGCTCGGGCGCGGCTGCAAGGTGCGCGTGCACGAGGGCGAGCTGACGATCGGAGCAAAGACGGTGTTCGGCGAGGAGTGCACGATCTCGGTCTATCAGCGCATCGAGGTTGGCCGGGAGTGCCTGATCGCCGACCGGGCGATGATGATCGACTTCGACCACTGGATGGAGCAGGTCGAGCGGCCGATCCGCGAGCAGGGGATTCGCAAGCAGGATGTGTCGATCAAGAACAACGTATGGATCGGTTACGGCGCCTGCGTGCTGCGAGGGGTGACGGTCGGCGATAACGCGGTGATCGGGACAAACGCGGTGGTGACACGCGACGTGCCAGACAACGCAATCGTCGGTGGCGTCCCGGCGAGGCTGATCAAGATGCGGCCCAGGCCGCGGACGCTGCGCTGGTCCTGAGCGAGCCCTCCGACCGCTGACGGCAGACGGCCAGGAAGTCCAACGCCCGCTCGAGGTTGCCGGTGCGCACGGAGAAGTCCCGCGAGGAGATCGCCGGCACGAAGCGGTCGTAGAACGGCCGCGTGAGACGCAGCGCCCGGTGCACGCGCTCCCAGCCGCATGCGAGCGCGATCTCATGCGCAAGCAGCCGCCGCGCGTGGAAGACCCCGAGCACCTCGACCCGGTCAAAGCAGCTCCGACACAGCGACGCGAACTCGCTCGCGCGGTACTCGCGCAGATGCCAGGGGTTGTCCGAGCGTGCGGCCCCCGGCGGCGCCAGGCGGCGCACGTTGGGCGTGGAGACGTACAGCAGCCCTCCGGGCGCCAGCAGGTCGCGAAGGTGGCAGAGGACCGCGTGCGGATCGGGCACGTGCTCGATCGTCTGCAGGAACACGACGGCGTCGAACGATCCGGAACGCCCCCAGGACTGAGCCGCGCCGCGCTCGAAGCGCAGGTTCGGGCGCCGGTAGCGCAGCGCCGCGTGCTCGTGGGCCTGCGGGTTGGCGTCCACGCCGACCACCGACGCCGCGCCGCGGGACAGCACCTCCGAGCCGTACCCCTCGCCGCAGGCCATGTCCAGCACGCGCGCGCCGATCACCCGCGCGCCGATCCACTCATAGACCGCCAGGTGGCGGCGGTACCAGTAGTTCTCGGCGGGCACGTCGGGGAGCGTGCGCTCACCGGTCAGCTCGAGCGGCGGCACGCCGGGCGGCTGGTTGCGCTGCACGTGCGCTTGACCGGCGGCGGCCACGGCGCAGAGGGTAGTGTGGCCGCCATGTGCCCGCAGCTGACCGACGAGCGCATCCGCGAGGTCAACGTCCGCTACCACGACCACGCAGCCTCCCACTACGACGCCAAGTGGGGGATCGACTTCGGCGAGGTGGGTCGCGCCCAGGTGCTCGGCAAGCTGCGAAAGCTGCTGGGCGAGGAGCTTGACCGCGGGCTGGGCCGCTCGCTGGAGGTCGGCGCCGGGACCGGCTACTTCACCCTGAACCTGCTGGCCGCCGGCCTCGTCGCCCGGGCGACCGCGACCGACATCTCGCCCGGGATGCTGCGGGCGCTGCGGGCCAACGCGCGCCGCCTGCACGTGAAGGTCAGCACCCGCACGGCCGAGGCGGGCGCGCTGCCGTTCGCCGACGGCAGCTTCGACGTGGTGCTCGGCCACGCGGTGCTCCACCATCTGCCGGACCTGCCCAGGGCGTTTCGCGAGTTTCACCGGGTGCTCGCGCCGGGCGGGCGGATCCTCTTCGCGGGCGAGCCCTCGCGGCTGGGAGATCGGCTCGCGGCGGCCCCCAAGCGGGCGGCGGTGCTTGCCGCGCCTGCCTGGCGGCGGCTGGTGGGCGCCCGTCCCGCAGCCGCGGCCGCCCCCGCGCAGGATCGCTCGGCGGACGGCGCGCACGCCCTGGAGGCGCTCGTGGACGTGCGCACCTTCTCGCCGGCGGAGCTCGAGCGCCACGCGAGGCTGGCCGGATTTCGCGAGATCTGCGTGCGCGGCGAGGAGCTGACCGCCAGCTGGTTTGGGTGGTTCAACCGCGCGCTCGAGGCAAGCGCCGAGCCCGCGGATGTCCCGATTCCGTGGCGGAGGTTCGCGTTTGAGGGCTACCTGGCCCTCCAGCGCCTGGATCGCGCGCTGCTTGAGCCGCTTTTGCCCGCCGGCGCCTTCTACAACCTGCTGCTGTCGGCTCGGAGACCGTGACCGACCGCCAGGACGGGCGCCGACCCGGCCCGCGGCGGAGGCGCTGAGCGCGCCCGGGAGCGGCGACGCCACCGCCGACCGCGCCCACAAGCGGGCACCGACGCCACCGCCGACCGCGCCCACAAGCGGGCAGACGCCGCAAACCGCGCCAGACCGACGATCGTGGCAGCCGGGGCAGACCGGCTCCAGCCCGGGCGGCCGGGCCTAGACTGCGGTCGATGCCCGGCGAGCTCGCGCAGGACTTCCCGCTGTTTCCGCTGCAGATCGTCGCGCTGCCCGGGGAGCTCGTGCCGCTGCACATCTTCGAGGAGCGCTACAAGGAGATGATGTCCCGCTGCCTGAGCACCGGCAGCGAGTTCGGGATCGTCTGGATGGCGGAGGACGGGCTGCGGGAGATCGGCTGTGCCTGCGCGATCGAGCGCGTGCTGGAGCGACTCGACGACGGGCGGCTGAACCTCCTGGCGCGCGGAACCAGGCCGTTCCGGGTGCTGGAGCGCCAGTCGCACCTGCCCTACCCGGCCGGGGTCGTGGAGTTCGTCACCGACCAGGAGGCGCGCGTGGACCCGGGGCTGGCGCGCGGCGCGCGCGAGGCCTACGCGGAGCTCGTGCGGCGCGCCACCGACCGAGATCCCGGCGAGCTGGAGCTCGAGCGGATGGGGGCCTACGAGATGGCCGCGACCGTCGACTTCGGGCCCGAGGCCAAGCAGGGCCTGTTGGACCTGCGCTCCGAGGAGGCGCGCCTGCGGCTGGTCACGCGGCTGTTCCGCGCCGCGGTCAAGCGCCTTGATCTGATCGACCGCGCGCAGGCACGAGCGCGGTCAAACGGCCGGGTTCACATCGGCTGACCGGCGACGGCGAGCTTGGGGCGGGGCGCCGACGCCGTCTTGCAGACGGTGACGTCCGTCAACGAGAGCGGCATCCGCCGACGACGGTGACGTCGACGGTGACATCCGCCAACGACGGTGACATCCGCCAACGACGGTGACATCCGCCAACGACGCCGGCGACCGGCCACGGAGCCGACGAGCGCCGCGGGCGGCCCGCGTCGTCTGCAGCGCGCGGGCGCTAGCTCGGAGGGGCGCAGGCAACCTGCTCGGCGTGCAGGGCAAACAGCTCCGCGGCCGCCAGCGTCGGGTGCGTGGCGGCGGCACGGTCCGGAAACGAGATCGTCCCCTGCTGCATCCGGATCGTGTAGTACTCGACGGTGCCGGGCACGCGGGCGATCCTCAGGTTGCGGCTCGCGTCCGACACCAGGTCGTCGGCCAGGTCCCGGGCCTGGATCAGCATCGCGTCGGAGATCGTCTTCGCCCGGCGGCCGTCGCAGCTGATCGTGCCGCCGTAGTTGACCAGCAGGGTGAGCTTCCCGCCCTCCCCGGTGCGCGTGAGCAGGAACAGATCCGGCGATTGCACGTCCAGGCAGCCAGCCAGAGCGATCGCCGCGGCCACGGTCGCAAGCGCACGGGCCGGCCGGCGCACCCGCTCAGGCCTCCACGACCAACGCCGCGCCGCCACGGCGCGGGTCGCCGCCGCCGGAGAGCCGCCCGCTCGCGTCCCGGCGGACCGCCTGCGCGCCGCCGAAGAACAGGTTGAGCTCCCGGAAGCGTCGCACCCGGCGGCCGGCGCGCTCCAGCGCCTCGACGTCGATCCCGGGCTCGGCGTAGACCAGCCCATCCTCCCAGTGCACCCGCGGCGCCCGCACGGCGGCCTGCGCATCCAGCCCCTCGTCGACGCAGCGGACGATCGTCTGCAGGATCGCCGAGCGGATCCGGTTTGACCCGGCGCTGCCGACCGCCAGCTCCGCCGCGCCGTCGCGCAGCACCACGGCCGGCGCCATCATGCTCGGCAGGCGCCGGCCCGGCGGATGGCGATGGAAGCCGAGCGGGTTGAGGTCCTGCTCGCCGAGCATATTGTTGAGGTGTACACCCGTTCCGGGGACGACCACCCCGGATGCCGAGCCGTTGGAGCAGGTGACCGAGCAGGCCCAACCGTCGCGGTCCAGCGTGGCGATGTGGGTGGTCGACCCCAGACGGCCGCCGATGCGCCCCAGGAAGGCGGTCACGAAGCTCGGGTCGCACAACCCCTGCAGGAACGCGGGCGAGCGCTCGCGCTGCGTGCGCTCCATCGCATCGACGAGCGCGACCACCCCGGGTGGGCCGGGCTGGGCGTCAAGCAGCGCGAGCGCGTGCGCGACCAGGATCCCCCCGGCCGACGGCGGCGGGTTGATCGCGACCTCCCGGCCCCGGTAGACGACGCGAAGCGGGGGGCGCTCGATCACCTGGTAGGCCGCGAGATCCTCGACGCCCAGCAGCCCGCCGCGCGCGGTGACCCAGGCGGCGACCGCGCTCGCGATGTCGCCCCGGTAGAAGGGATCCGGGCCCTCGGCCCCCAGGCGATCTAGCGCCTCGGCCAGCTCCGGCTGACGCAGGACGTCGCCCTCGGCGAGCAGGCGCCCGCCGGGCGCAAACAGGGCGGCCGCCTCCGGGGTGGAGGTGACCGTCTCGCGCAGCAGCCGCACGACGTAGGCCTGCGCGGCATTGAGCGCGACGCCTTCGCGCGCGAGCCGCGCGCCCGGCTCGGCCAGCCGCGCCAGGGGCAGCCGGCAGAACCGCCGCTGGGCCTCGCAGGCGCCGGCAGGCAGGCCGTAGGTGCCGGCCGAGGCGACCCCTATGTGGAACTCCTGGACCGCGTCGCCGAACGACACGGGCACGCTGATCATCTCCGCGCGCGGTCGCGGCAGGCCGCCGGGTGCGCTCCCCGGTGCCTCGACGGCCGCCTGCCCGGGAGCGCCGACGAGCGCGCGTCCCGGAGCCTCTACGAAGAAGTCGAGCAGCACCGCATCGCCCTCGGGCGCGACCGCAAGCAGGTAGCCGCCGGCGCCCAGGCCCGTCAGCAGCGGCTCGCACGCCAGCGAGGCGAGCATCGCCGCCACGGCGGCGTCGACCGCGTTGCCGCCGTCGCGCAGCGCATCGGCCCCGGCGCGCGCGCTGATCAGATGCCCCGCGGCGACGACGCCGAGCTCGGCTCCCGCCCCGGTCCCTGCCCGGCGCACAGCGCCGCGCGCCGGCCCTCAGCGGCGCGGGATGAACTCGGGGACGTCCAGCTCGGCTCCGCGGCGCAGCCGGCTGACGCGGGGCTCGCCGAGCGGCTCGCGCACGATCCGGGCGTCGGCACGGATCGCGTCACCCGCGGCATGGCGCTCGCGGCGGGGTCGCCGGTCGCCGAAGCCGGTGGCCACGACGGTGACCCACACCTGGTCTGAGAGCCGTTCGTCGATCATCGCCCCGAAGATGATGTTCGCGTCCGGGTGGGCCGCCTCGGCCACCGCCCTGGCGGCCTCGTTGACCTCCCAGAGCGACAGGTCGGGCCCGCCCGTGATCGACAGCAGGATCGAGCGCGCGCCGTCGACGCTGGTCTCAAGCAACGGCGAGGCGACGGCCTGCTCGGCCGCGTCGATCGCGCGCCGCTCGCCCGTCCCCATCCCGATCCCCAACAGCGCGTTGCCGGCGTCGGACATGATCGTGCGCACGTCGGCGAAGTCCAGGTTGATCAGCCCCGGCAGCGTCACCAGATCGGAGATCCCCTGCACCCCTTGGCGGAGCACGTCGTCGGCCACGCGGAAGGCGTCGACCATCGTCACCCCCCGGTCAAGCACCGTCAGCAGGCGGTTGTTGGGCACGACGATCAGCGTGTCGACCTCCTCGCCCAGCGCCGCGATCCCGGCCTCGGCCTGCTCGCGCCTGCGGGAGCCCTCGAACTCGAACGGCCGCGTGACGATCCCGACGGTCAGCGCACCCAGCTCGCGCGCGATCTGGGCGACGACCGGGGCAGCGCCGGTGCCCGTGCCGCCGCCGGCGCCCGCGGCGATGAACACCATGTCCGAGCCGCGCAGCAGCGCCTTGATGCGGTCGTGCTCGTCACGCGCGGCGCGGCGACCCAGCTCGGGGTCGGAGCCCGAGCCCAGCCCGCGGGTGACCGCGTCGCCGATGTGCAGCGTCTGATCTGCGGCCGACAGCTGCAGCGACTGAAGGTCGGTGTTGATCGCCAAAAACTCGACCCCCTCGATGCCCGCCTCGACCATCCGGTTGACAGCGTTGACCCCCGCGCCGCCGACGCCGACGACGCGCAGCACCGGGCGTCCGACGACCGCCGGCGCCGCCGGCTCGAGCCGGTCCGCGCGCGCGTACACGTCGTGTGACGGAGATGGTTGCGGACGCTCGAGGATGTCCTCCGGGATGTCACTGGAGAACGCCTGGCGAAGCCGCTCCTGCGCCGATCGTGCCCGCCGGTCGGGCGGGTCCAGAGCCGGGCTGTGGGCCCGGCGGTCAAGCGACGGGTGCGGGGGACGCGCCTGGTCGCCGTCGTCGGGGGGCAGGCGCCTTCCCCGCGCTTGCGCCGTCGAGTCCTGCGGGGCTGTCTGCTGGGGCGAGGCACCGGCGACCGGCGGCCGTGCGGCCCCGGCCGCGCAGGGCGCACCCTCAGCCGAGCCCTCGGCGGCGCCGCGCGCGGGCGGCGCGGCGTCCGCTTGGGCCGAGCGCTCGGGCGAGTCGGCCTCCTGGCCAGCCGCGGCCGCCGTGCGGCGGAACAGCTCCGCAAGCGGCCCCTCCCGCATGCTCGCCCGCCTAGCGGCCGGCATTGGCGAGCACCTCCTTGGCGAGCTGGCGGTAGGCGTGAGCCGCCATCCCGTCGGGCTCGTACTTCAGGACGGACATCCCCTTCACCGGCGCCTCGGCGAAGCGAACGGTCTTCCGGATGCGCGACGCGAACACACGGTCGCCGAAGTTCTCCTCCAACAGCTCGATCGCCTCCTTGGCGTGCAGCGTGCGCAGATCCACCAGCGTCGGCAGGATCCCCTCGATCTCCACGTCCGGGTTGAGGTTCTCACGGATCATCGCGAGCGTGTTCTGAAGCTGGATCAGACCGCGCATCGACAGATATTCGCACTGCACGGGGACGATCACGCGGTGCGCCGCGGTGAGGGCGTTGATCGTGAGCAGGCCGAGGCTCGGCGGCGTGTCGATGAACACGAAGTCGTAATCGTCCTCGACCTCCCGCAGGGCGCGCTGAAGCGAGCGCTCACGGCCGATCATCGTCGACATCGCGATCTCGGCGCCGGCGAGGTCGATCGAGGCGCAGGCCACGTCGATCTCTCGGCGGCGGATGACCTCCCGGATCGAGATGCGGTGCACGAGCACGTCGTACATCGACTTCTCCAGCGTGTCCGGATCGATCCCCTGCGACATGGTCAGGTTCCCCTGCGGGTCCATGTCGCAGCACAGCACGCGGTGCCCCTCCTCGGCGAACGCGACCGCGAGGTTGAGCGTGGTCGTTGTCTTTGCGACGCCGCCCTTCTGGTTGGCGAACGCGATCACCCTGCAGGTTGGCATCTGCCGGTCGCTCCGATGCGATTGGGAACCCATACGCGCTCACTATTCGCAAGCCGTGCGTGAAATCCTCCGCGGCCCGCGGCCGTGGCGGCTACCTTCGGTGCATCATGCGCCAGCTGCTGGACCGCCGCCTGATCTTCGTCACCGGTAAGGGCGGCGTGGGCAAGTCCACGGTGGCAACCGCTCTGGGACTGGTTGCCGCGCGCCGTGGCCTGCGCACGATCGTCGCCGAGCTCGCCAGCCAGAGCCGGGTCGCCGGCAGCTTCAGGCGCCCCAGCGAGCCCTTCGCCGAGACGGAGGTCGCCGACGGCCTGTATGCGATCTCGATCGACCCGCAGCTGGCGATGGAGGAGTACCTGCGGGTCAAGACCGGCGCGCTGGGCCAGATGCTCGGCTCAAGTCGGCTTTTCGGTGCGCTGGCGATGGCCACCCCCGGGATGCGGGAGCTGCTGAGCATCGGCAAGGTGTGGGAGCTCGCACAGCTCGAGCGCCGCACCCGTGGAGCCGACGCCTACGACCTGGTGATCGTCGACTCGCCGGCGGCCGGACACGGCGTCGGGCTTCTGAGAACGCCCCGTTCGTTCGCCGAGATGGCGCGTGTGGGACCGATCGCCCACCAGGCGCAGACGATCGCCCGCACGATCTCCGATCAGGACTTCACGGCGGTGGTCGCGGTCACCACCGCCGAGGAGATGCCGGTCAACGAGACGCTCTGGCTGGCGGGCGAGCTCGAGCGCCAGGGCCTCACCCTGGAGGAGACGATCGTAAACGCGCTCTACCCCGAGCGCTTCACCGCGGCCGAGGCCAGGGAGCTGGCCGTGCTGCGCGGCCGCACGCGGCGCGCGGCGCAGCTGGAGGCGCTCGACGTCGCGCTGTGGCATCACGGGCGCGCGGGCGCGCAGCGCGCCCAGCTGGCGCGTCTGAGAGAGGGCATCCCCCGCGCCCCGCTGGAGCTGCCGTTCTTGTTCTGCGAACGCGTCGGAAGCCAGGAGCTCGTGACGCTCGCAGACGCGCTTGAGCTGGGGTTGGCCCCGGCGGCCGCAGGGGACCCACCGCAGACCACCGGCTCGGCCGCCAAAGCCGAGCCGTGACGTTGGCGGCGTGGCGCGAGCGATCGGCACCAGAGGCGACTTGCCGAGCCGGCGGGCACACCGTCGCGGGTGGCCGGCGCGGGCGCGCGCGATGGGCGGCCGTCTCAATTTGCAAAAACGGCGGGCCAGTGGACGGCGCGGCGCGCGCGCTGGGCGGCCGTGGCGATTCGCGCAGGGGCACGGCGGCGGCGTCGCCGGATGGCCGCTCCGGCGACAGCGTGGCGGCCCGCTGGGCCGCGGAGCGTGGACACCTGTGAGGAACGCGCGCGTCCTGCGCGCCACCGGCGGCTCATACCACCAGCCGCCGCGGCAGGAGCCGGCGATCACGCCGTGCCAGGAGCCGGCGATCAACACAAACGGGTCATCTGACTGGGTTTGGCGAGCCCGCGTGATCGTCGGGTCCTGCGCCCGAGGTCAGGGCTGGTAGGAGCCCGGGCGCCAGGCGCGGGTCGAGACCCCGACCGCGTTCCAGGCGTTGATCGCGCAGATCAGCGACACCAGCGCCGCGATCTCCTCCTCTGAGAACTGCGAGGCGACCGTCTGCCACGCGTCGTCGGGAACATGCCCGGCGCAGGCCATCAGCGTCACCGCCTCGGTGAACGCCAGCGCGGCTCGCTCGCGCTCGTCAAAGAACGGCGCATCGCG
>Ga0070737_10001003_pt1 | contig 46120 bp, 39 predicted proteins | sample Coa_R1_10_FD_66438 | JGI IMG/M metagenome (GOLD analysis project Ga0070737, IMG submission 66438) | Surface soil microbial communities from Centralia Pennsylvania, which are recovering from an underground coalmine fire - Coalmine... | ecosystem: Environmental > Terrestrial > Soil > Unclassified... | reverse complement strand
CAACGGTTTTCGAGACCGCCCGATTCAACCGCTCTCGCACCTCACCGTACCTCCAATCTACCTGATTTCCCAATAGCTTGCAAACCACTATTCCTCCGCCGCCATGGCGCTTGCTCAGCCGAGCAGAAACTTCTCCACCTTGGGGCCGATGTCGTCCAGGACGTTCAGCAGTTCGTGACTCGATTCCAGCACCTCCAAACACGCGTTTGGATGCGACGCAGCGAACTCCACCGAATACGCGGAGGGCACAACGTCGTCGTGGCGTCCGTGAAAAATCCGGGCCGGCTGGTGAAAATCCGGGTAATCCTCGTACTGAGCGGCATCTTCCAGCAACGCGTAACTGAGCCGCCGCGGTTCACCATAAGCGTAGTGAAACACTTCCATCCACCCAGCGCGCCGCCACTGGTCTATTTTCTCGTTACCAAGTTGTTCCGCCCAGCGGCGCGCAAAGCCGAAAGCGGGCGCAAGCAGGACAACCCGCCTCACCGCATTGTGCCGCGCCGCAAATAGGGCCGCTAAATATCCGCCCATGCTCGATCCGATCAGATCCGCTGGCCCATTCCCTACCGCTTCTCGAACTAGAGCCAGTTGTCCGGTAATCGTCAGGTGCTCGAAGTCTCCGGCCGCGAGGTCCGGAACCTGAACGGTGGCTCCACTACGTTCCAGCCGCTCGCGAAAGAAGCGTGCTTTGTTCGACCGGGGGCCCGAAGCGAAGCCATGCAGGTAAACGATCCGGCTTGCGCCTTCCGCATGGCCGTGGATTTCCGGTTGTCCGCAATGGCTCATTTCCCCAGCGCCGGCTCGGTCTGTCCGGTGAAATCGACCTCCGCATCCGCGGCGAAAATTTTGAACGGGGCGTAGGTATACCGATTCTCGGTGAGGAGTTGCCGATCCACAATATGCTGATGGAGCACCGAAGCCGGCGCCAGAAACCCCCTGGCCGTCGTGGTGTATTCCACGCGCGCCTCATCGCGAATCCGGTGCTTCCGCTCGATGTGCTCCGCCACGGCCTCCACCCGGAGCGGCACCCCATCGCTCGCGCGCACCCATAGGCGACCGGTCAGAGCATGACGTTCGGCCTGCCTGCCGATGAACTCCAACTCGCCCGTTTCCGCCGACTTCTGCTTCCACGAATAAATGAGCGCGTCCTCGGCGCCGACCAAGCCCCGCCCCGCCGGTCGAATCTCCAATCCGCGTTGGCCGCTGCCCGTGAATTCAAGCAGGATCAATCCATAGTCGGTTGCCACGTCGACAAGCCCGTGCTGCGCGAAATCCTCCAGCATCCGCTTGCGCAACCGGTCGTCCAGCGATTGTGTGCCCAGCGTCAGCGCGTGCCTTGCCTCTTTTTCCGACCGCACTGCCTGTCCATCTACCGACACGACCTCGCGATATTCCACCAGGGTCGGGGATGCCGCTCCTTGAAGCGGTGCGACCGTATATTCGGAAACCACCGTCCGCACCAGTAGCCGCGGGGTGCTTTGACCGGCCCCGCCTGCCCGCGACCGGAAGCGCGAAGCAGGCAGCCACGCCCTCTGTTCTAGAGTCTCTTCAGAAAGGGCATTTGGCAGGTTCTGCCGCAAAACTTCCGCTTCTTCGGCCACCCTGGAAAGGATCTGAGAGTTTTCCGTTTGCGCGAGCAGAGGAAGCCATGCGGGTAAGAGGAGAAAGAAGCGCATTCTTCCCCAGCGTATACCCGCCAGGAGAGGAGCGTGAATCGTCAGGGTGGGAATTCGCCCGCATCCAACTGCGCGAGCCAAGTGATCTCAACGCGCCGCCCGGTGCGGAGTCTGGACCGCAAGCTCGACGTGCCCGCGGCCATTCCATCGGAATGCAAGTCCAGACGAAGCTGCCGGGCGGCTTCAAGCTACTTCTTTTTGGGCGGAACGATCAAGTCCTTCGCGGACTTGGCCACGCGAAATTTGACGACTTTCTTTGCCGGAATTTTGATCGCTTCGCCGGTGGCCGGATTCCGGCCCATGCGGGCCTTCCGGTCCTGGCGCACCAGTCGGCCGATTCCCGGGATCACGAACATCCCATTCTTTTTGACTTCCGCGACAGCCATCGAAGAAAGCTCATCCAGAAACATCCGCGCGGTCTTATTATTGACTTCGCATTTCTCGGCCAGAGCGCGCACCAATTGCGTCTGGGTCATTCGTTGATTCGCCATGCTTCTCCTTAGATTCTCCCGTTAAGGCATCGATTTCTGGCAGGATGGCAAACTACACCACCCGCTCTGCATCATTGTCGAACAGTGTGAACGCATCGTCCGGGGGTACGCGCGTCTCGGTTCGATTTCAATCATAAGTGAACGACGGAATGATGTAAAGAGAAATACACGAAAAAAGGCCATTTTGCGGCTTTTTTTGCCGTCGCGTGGTCTGCGAGGCCGATTTTACAAGGGTTCTACGAATCCTGCCCCTAGGCCGCTGCCGCTGGGATCCGCCGGACGCCAATGGAGGACGCCCGTTGTGAAAGGAGCCGCCAGGCTGTTTTTTACGATGCGGAACCTCACCTTTCTGCCGGCGGCCGCCAGCGCGACGCGCACCGCGGCGTATAGCTTGAGCGGCGGCCCCCCGGCGCTGGTCTCTGGCTGGCCTTGCCCTTCCTGGCGGATCCGCAGTTGATTGACTACCAATATGCAAGCCTGGCAGCGGGCAGCGGCCGTCGCCATCCGGCGCAGAACCGAGCCCAAGGCGCGGCTGTAGAGTCCGCTGGCTGTCAGGGCCAGATCGGAGTCCAATTCAGCCTGCGGGATCAGTGCCGCAGCCGAATCGATCACGATCAGCTCCAGCACGCCGGAACCTGCCAGCCGGCACGCCATTTCACCTGCTGCCTCGGTTGAATCCGGGGCCGCGACAGGTAGCCGGCTTAGATCTACTCCGAGCTCGGATGCGAACCCTGGATCAAAGCAATGATCGGCGTCGATCCAGGCGGCTGCGCCGCCGCCGCGCTGCAGAGAAGCGGCGATCTGCAGTGCCAAGGCGGTTTTGCCGCAACTGGCGGGCCCAAAAATTTCCACGATTTTTCCCCGGGGGAGCCCGCCAATTCCTAAAGCTTTATCGAGCGAAGCAAAGCCGGTGGAAACGGTGGGAACGCCGGCCGTCAGCACGTAACGGGGGGCCGCCACCGGGCTTCTGCCCGGCGCAATCCAGCAACCAGGTGCCAAACCTTCCGCGGCATGGCGCTAACGCCGGGCCGGAACCGGACGCGGAGAAGCGTTCACGTGCGGAGCGCCGTCTGCTGCTACCGCGTTGGGAGCGGGAACCGCCTCCGGCTTGATCAGCCCCAGAGCCTGCCGCAATTCCTGGTCGATCTTCTGGCGAATGTCCAGGTTGTCCCTCAAGAACTGGCGGGCGTTTTCGCGGCCTTGGCCGATGCGCTCGCCTTTGTAGCTGAACCAAGAGCCACTCTTCTCGATTACGTTCTGCGCCGATCCCAAGTCGATCAGGTCGCCTTCCCGCGAGATGCCCTCGCCATAAATAATGTCGAATTCGGCTTCCCGAAACGGCGCCGCAACTTTATTCTTCACCACCTTCACCTTGGTGCGGCTGCCGACGACCTGTTCGCCATCCTTAATCGTGGCAATGCGGCGAATATCCAGGCGCACGGAGGCATAAAACTTAAGCGCCCGGCCGCCGGTGGTGGTTTCCGGACTACCGAACATCACGCCAATTTTTTCCCGGATCTGATTAATAAAGATGAGGCAGGTTCGGGATTTCGAAACCACGCCGGTGAGCTTGCGCAGCGCCTGCGACATGAGCCGCGCCTGCACCCCCATGTGGCTATCGCCCATTTCCCCTTCCAGTTCCGCCTTCGGAACCAGGGCGGCCACCGAATCCACCACCAGAACGTCGATTTGCCCGGATGCGATCAGCGCTCCCGTGATCTCCAGCGCCTGTTCGCCATAATCGGGTTGCGAAACCAGCAGGTTGTCTACGTCCACCCCGAGCTTTTTCGAATAGACCGGATCGAGGGCGTGCTCCACATCGATGAACGCCGCCATGCCGCCCTTCTTCTGGGCCTCGGCAATCACCTGCAACGCGATCGTGGTTTTGCCGGAAGACTCCGGGCCAAAGATTTCGTTGACGCGCCCGCGCGGAAACCCGCCCACGCCCAGAGCCGCATCCAGGGAAATCGATCCGGTGGAGATCACCGATACCGGAACAATAGCGTCCTTCGCCCCTAACCGGAGGATCGATCCCTTGCCAAACTGTTTCTCGATTTGGCTGAGGGTATTATCCAGGACGCGCGCGCGTTCCTTTTCGTCCATGTTGCGCTGTAACTCCTGTTCTTAAACGCTCATTGTACCGCGCCTTGTCGGAAAAGCCGTGCGGAAAATCCGCGGTCGTAGCTGAGCGGCTCCAGCTCCCGGACAAACCATCCGGCTGAAGCTATGATGTTGTGGGCTGAGCCGCCAATTATTCTCAGCCGGCACGCGCCAGCTTTTCGAGGCGCAACCGTTAAGGAATGATGATGGCCCGAGGCGCCCCGCCATTAGGGTGAAGCCGCGTTCGGCTCCATGATGGGCTCAATGCGTCTGCCGTGTGCAATCGGGCAAACAGTTGCCGGCTCGGCCGGGTATTCGACAGCGGCCGCCGGTTACTGGGGAACGGCGCGCGCACAAATCGAGCTTCCCGCGCCGTTAGATCGGGGCCGCGCCGCCAGGCGGCTGTCAGATGCAAGCGGGGGGACCGACGGCAGTCGGTCACAACAGGAAGGAACACGGGGATAGCTGGGCGTATGATGCCGGGCAGACCGCGGGCGGCGACAGTTGAAACCGCCGCATCAGTGGTGACGCCAGCGCCTCGCCTCCCGAGACGCAGGTGAGCAAAACAACGGAAGATGAACGGAACCATGGGCGCAAGTGAACTGCCGGTATTGCGGCCGAATACAGCCGGAATAGACATTGGCGCAACGGAAATCTACGTCGCCGTTCCCACTGGCTACGCGCTGGGCATTGAGGTGACCAATGCAGGCGGACATCCCAGATGACAGCATGCCGGAGCCGTATCGGGATTCGTCAGCCTGAATACGGTTTGGCCAGACCAGAAGGCGGCGGTGGTGGTGTTAGCTAACCAGGACGGATCGCCTGCCCCGGGAGATATCGAGCGGCAACTCGCCGTGCTACTCCAGGCGCGGGCCGACGATCCGGATGACGCGCAGGCGCTCAGCAAGGTTCGGCGGATTTTCGACGGCTTACTTGAGGCTAAGATTGACCGCAGTCTGCTTCTACGAGGAGAAATGACTTACCGGCATTTCGAAGTAAAGTTCAAAGAGAAGGCGCTGGGCCTGAGTACTCTGGAGTTGCCGGGCGGTAAGCTGGCAAGAGCCTGAGCAAGCCGGTCGACGCGGTACTAGGCGGATGGCAAGTGAATGCGCTCTTCACCGTTCACAACGGCTTCCCATTCGAGGTCACGGCCACTGACAATTCCAATACGCGTTCCGGCAATGCGCGCGCGAACTGCATCGCTCCCGCACACGTGTTGGGCGACCTGAACAGTCCGCTCGGGGGCTATCAATTTTGGGATCCTTCCAGCTTTACGCAGCCGCCGGTGGGCACACTAGGGAACTGTGGCACCGGAGTCATTCGCGGCCCCGGAATGACGGAGGCAGACCTGGGTCTCTCGAAACTCTGCCCCGCATTCATTCCCGCTGTTCGTCCAGTGCCAATCCCCCCCAAGATTTTTGCATCCTTGCCCATACCCGACAATTCCTATATAGTTAAGGATATATCTCTATGAAGGCCAGTAACCGCCTCTGGCGGGACCGTCTCCAGTCTACCTTGCCCCAGCCGCTCGCTGCTGAAGTGGAAAAGTACGACAACGAAGTCCAGCTCAAGAAGCACGGGAAGATCGACGACAAAATATTTGCGGAAACCCGGTTGCGTCGCGGTTCATATGGCCAGCGGTATGACAATGGCCAGCGGCACGATGGCAAGGAAACGCGCAAGCTCCGTTATCCCAGCGACAACACTAAGGGCCCCGGCACCATGTGGGATGCGCCTGGGATGCAGCGCATCAAGATTCCCTTTGGCGGCCTGAACGCGGCGCAGCTCGAAGTGCTGGCCGAACTCGCCGAGGAATACTCCGACGGCATCGCCCACGTCACCACCCGCCAGGATTTCCAGCTTCACTTCATCCACATCGAAGACGCGCCCACCATTATGCGGCGCCTGGCGGCCGTCGGGATCACCACCCGCGAAGCCTGCGGCAACACGGTCCGCAACGTTACGGGCTGCCCGATTGCCGGCGTCTGCCGCACCGAGGCTTTCGATGTGACGCCGTATGCCAAGACTCTGGCCTACTATCTGCTCGGCCATCCCGATACTCAGGAATTCGGCCGCAAATTCAAGATTTCGTTTTCCGGGTGCGCGGAGGAGGCCTGCGCGCTGGCCCATCTGAACGATATCGGCCTGGTGGCGAAAGTTCAGGACGGAAAGCGCGGCTTCGCCTTCTATGTCGGCGGAGGTCTGGGTACGGTGCCGCAGCAGGCCAAGTTGATGTCCGAATTTGTGCCCGAAGAGGAATTGCTGCCGCTGGCACAAGCCATCGGGCTGGTCTTCGCCCGGCTGGGTGAGAAGAAGAACCGCAACACCGCTCGGATGAAATTTCTGATCCAGAAAATCGGCCTGGAGGAGTTCAAACGGCTAGTCGCCGAGCAGCGCGCCGCCCTCACGCCAGATCCGCGCTGGACCGATTACCTGAAGGACATCCCCGCCTGGCGCGAGGAACCCCGCAAACCGGGCGCGCTGCTGCAAATCTCCGGTCCGCGGGACGCCGAATTCGAGCGCTGGCGGCAGACGAACGTTTATGCGCAGAAACAGGCCGGGCACGTGACGGTCACCATCACCCTGCCGCTGGGAGACATCACCGCCGATCAACTCCGTGCCCTGGCCGATATTGCGCGGCGCTACACGAAGGAAACGCTGCGCACCACGATGGAGCAGAACATTGTGCTGCGCTGGGTGAGCGAGGCCGATCTGCCGGCTCTCTACGCGGAGTTGAAGACCGCCCACCTGGCGCAGGCGGGCGCCGGCACGATCGTCGATGTGGTTTCCTGCCCCGGAACCGACACCTGCAAGCTGGGCATCTCCTCCTCGCGCGGCCTGGCCGCCGAACTGCGCTCGCGGCTGCTGGCCAAGGGCTACGAACTCGATGAGGCAGTGCGCGGCCTGCACATCAAGATCAGCGGCTGCTTCAATTCCTGCGGCCAGCACCATATCGCCGACCTCGGGTTTTACGGGGTCAACCGCAATAAAAACGGCTACACCGTGCCGCATTTCCAGGTTGTGCTGGGCGGCATGTGGGAGCAAAACGCGGGCGCTTACGGGCTCGCGATCGGCGCGGTTCCCTCGAAGAATATTCCCGAGACGGTGAACCGCATTACTTCCCGCTATCTCGAGGAGCGCCAGCCGAACGAGACTTTCCACGCCTACGCGAAGCGCGTCGGCAAGGCGGCTTTGAAGACCATGATCGACGATCTCACCTTCGTCCCGGCTCACGCCCTCGATCCTTCGATGTACGTGGACTGGGCCGACGCGCGCGAATACACCATCGGCGATATCGGTGTGGGCGAATGCGCGGGCGAAATCGTCACGCCAATCGAGTTCCAGTTAACGGCCTGCGAGCGGGAGGCCTTCGAAGCGCAGCTTGCCCTGGAAGATGGCGATGCGGTGCGCGCCTCGCATGTGGCCTATGAATCGATGCGCAATGCCGCCAAAGCGCTGCTCGACTGGCGCATGATCCCGCACGGCCACACACCGGACGAGATCGTGGAGGCATTCAAAAAGGCCTTTTATGAAACCGAGCTGTTCTTCGATCCGTTCGTGGGCGGCAAGTTCGCGCACTATTATTTCGCGGCGCACGCGCGCCGGCAGGATGCCGCCGATTCCGAACAGGCGCACCGTCTGGTGGAAGAAGCGCAGCTATTTATCGAAGCCGCGCACGCCTGCTACGCCCGTTTGAGCAACACCGCGCAAATCGTGGCCGCTTGAAATAGCCGCTTGAGATAATGGATATCCAACATTTTCGTGTGAAATTGTTTGCTACGCCGGACAGCCATCCCCGCCTCGGAGATGCCATTCCGGTATTTCATCGCTGGATCCAGGAGAACCGGGTCCCGGAAATGGCCATCGACGTTGCCGATTACGAACATGTCCCGGAAGGCCCCGGAGTGATTCTGGTGTGCCACGAAGCGATTTACGGGCTGGATGAGGGGAAGGGAAGACTGGGCCTGGTTTATAACCGGCGCGCCGTGCTCGATGGTTCCGTCGAAGACCGGCTGCGGCAGGCGGTGAATGCGGCCGAAAGCGCCGCCGCCATTCTCGAGGAGGAGCCGGAATTTGCCGGCCGCCTGCGCTTCGACCGCAATGCCTGGGAGGTGGCTGTCAACGACCGCGCGCTTGCGCCCAACACGCCGGCCACCTGGGACGCGCTTACGCCTACGCTCCGCCAGGTCTTCGATTCCATCGTCGGCGCCGGCCGCTATTCGCTCACCCCGGCCCGCGATCCGCGCGAGTTGTTCACCGCCACTGTCGCCTTAGCTTAGCCGGGCTTACGAGTGCGAAGCCGCGATTCCCAGGCCGCGATCGTCCGGAAGCGGTTGCATGCTATCGTTCGTAAGTGATGCGCAAACTGCAACGTGTCCTCATCAGCGTGACGGATAAGACCGGCATCGTCTCGTTCGCGCGCGAACTGCACGCACTCGGTTCGGAAATTGTATCCACCGGCGGCACTGCGCGCATGATCCGCGAGAGCGGCGTGCCGGTCACCGATGTTGCCGACGTTACCGGGTTCCCCGAAATGCTCGATGGCCGCGTGAAGACGTTGCACCCCAAAATCGCCGGAGGCATTCTGGCTATGCGCGACCGCGAAGATCACATGCGCGCCCTGGCGGTTCAGGAGATTACGCCCATCGACATGGTGGTGGTGAACCTATACCGCTTTGAAGAGGTCGCCGCCAAGCCCGGCGCGCGCCTGGAGGAATTGATCGAGAACATCGATATCGGCGGGCCGAGCCTGATCCGCGCCGCCGCGAAAAACTACCAGGATGTGGCCGTCGTGGTTTCGCCGGAAGATTATGACGGCATCCTCGCGGAACTCCGCGCCAATGGTGGCGCGGTCTCCCGCGAAACCAGGTGGCGTCTCGCCCGCAAGGCATTTCGCACTACCGCGGCTTACGACGCCGCGATCAGCGCCCGGCTTGATCGGGATAACGAACCATCGGCTCTGCCCGGCGCTTTGAATTTGCACGTTCCCAAGCTGCTGGATCTGCGCTACGGCGAAAACCCGCACCAGCAAGCCGCTCTCTACGGCAATGCCGGAGCCGGCATCGCGGGCGCGGAGCAACTGCAGGGCAAGGAGCTTTCTTATAACAACCTGGTGGACCTCGATGCCGCCTGGCAGCTTGCCTGGGAATTCGATCGGCCCGCCGCCGTGATCATCAAGCACACCAATCCGTGCGGCTGCGCCGAACAGGATGCGCTCGCTACCGCGTACGCCAAGGCTTTCGAATGTGACCCGGTATCGGCCTATGGCGGCGTGCTCGGTTTCAACCGCACCGTCGATGAAACGACCGCGCGCCAGATAGCCGGGACGTTCATAGAAGCCATCGCCGCGCCGGATTATTCAGCCGAAGCCCTCGCGGTGCTCGGGGCGAGGAGGAACCTCCGCCTGCTCCGCGTGACGCCTGGCCTCGACCATTTGGTAGTGAAATCGATCTCAGGCGGTTTCCTGGCGCAGACGGCCGACGATGCCAAGCTGGATCGCGCGCGTGCCGAAGTGAAATCCAAACGCGCGCCCACCGGCGAGGAATGGCAAGCGCTCGAATTCGGCTGGAAAGTGGCCAAGCATGTGAAATCGAATGCCATCGTTTTCGCGCTCCCCGGCCAGGCGGTCGGGGTCGGGGCGGGCCAGATGAGCCGCATCGATTCCGTGAAGATCGCCGCCATGAAAGCCATGCTGCCGCTGGCCGGAACCGTGGTTGCTTCCGACGCGTTTTTCCCTTTCGCCGATGGCGTGGAGGAGGCAGCCAGGCACGGCGCGACTGCATGCATTCAGCCCGGCGGCTCCGTGCGCGATCCGGACGTGATCGCCGCGGCTGACCGCTTAGGCCTCGCCATGGTCTTCACCGGCATCCGCCATTTCCGCCACTAGTCGTTAGCAAACACTCCCAGCAACCGTGGCCCCCCATTTTGCCAGCGGTCGTGCCACCGGTTGAGATCCAGCCACAACCGCCGCCCGTCGCTTCGCACCGTGATCAGGCCGTCGCGGTCGGTACGGAAGACCGCCGCATGGTGCTCTTCCAGCCGCTCGATCACATCCCGGTTCGGATGCCCGTAGCTGTTATCCGTTCCCACCGAGATGATCGCGAACTGCGGCCGTGTGGCATCCAGAAAGGGTTCGGTGCTCGAAGTCTTGCTGCCGTGGTGCGCCACTTTCAGCACGTCCACCGGCGAAAGTTCGTTGTCTTCCAGCATGCGGCGTTCGATGGGCCGCTCCACATCGCCGCTGAGCAGGAACGCATGGCGCCCGTAGCGCAGCCGCAGCACCAACGAATCGTTGTTTTTGGGAGTATCGGAAGGAACGTAATCGGAGGGCGGCGCCAGCACATCGATTTGCGCTCCCCCTATCGCGATGATACGGCCGGCGGAAAGCGGAACAATCTTCGCGCCGATCCGGGCCGCTTTCCGGCGAACTAAGTCCAAGGTGGGCGATTCGGGAGTGGCGCCGGTCCAGATTTCCTTGGGATGGAAATCTTCCACCAGGGCGGGCAACCCTCCCACGTGGTCTTCGTGCGCATGCGTCAAAGCGATCACGTCGATGTTGCGGATAGAGCGGGTCCAGAGATAAGGCGCAACCACGTCCTCACCCATATCGAGCTGCGAACGTGTCTGCCGCCCGAACACCGGAATGCCGCCGCCATCCACCAGCATGTGTTTCCTATCCGGGAACGTGACCAGCAGGCTATCGCCCTGTCCCACGTCGATCGCGGTCATTTCCAGTTGGCCAGGGTAGCCCACGGGCTCGAATGGGTGCCAGACCAGTAGTGCCAGCAGTATCGCCGTGACCGCGATTATGGCAGTGCGCAGCCAACGCGAAGGACGGCGGTACGTGAGAGCCGTGGCGATGGTTGCTGCGGTGAGTGCCACGCCCAGCCATAGAGGCGGCGTAGGGATGCGCCAGTTCGGTTCCATAGCCGCATGCCAAGCCACCACTGCTTTAGAAATGTTCAGCAGCCAGGCTGCCGCCATGGCTGTCCAATGCCAGCCGGTCACCACCGCCGCGAAGCCCACCGGCAGGGCGATACCCATCAGCGGCACCACCAACGCATTCGCCGATAGCCCGGAAAAGCCCACGCGATGGAAGTACACCACCATAGGCAGCGCCAGGCCGAACTGCGCAATCGCGGAAGTAAGTGTGATGTCGTAGAAGAAGAAAATCGTGCGCGCGGGAAACGTGATCGCCACGCCAGCCAGCCGCCGCGGCAAACGCGTCGCCAGCCACAGCGTTTCGGCCAGCAGGCGCATTTCCACGCGAAATTGCGCCACCCGGGGCGCCAGGTGAATGTCGCGCGCGGTATCCTCCAGTCCCGCCAAGCCGCGCGCCAGCGGCCCGGAGCTTGCTTGAATGATGGGCGTGGCGAACGCGCCTAAAAAGGCCACGGCCAGAAAGGTCAACTGGAAGCTGGCGTCGAAGAGTTGCTCGGGGTCGAGCACCAGGAATCCCATCGCCACGGCCGCCAGAAGATTGAGCGCCCGGCGCCGCCGGTAGAAGTAGCCGCAAATCAAAAACAGCGTCAATCCAGCCGACGAGCGCACACCGGGGGCTTGAAAACCCGTCACCAGCGCATACAGCCAGCACATGCATACGGTCGCCACGCGCGCCAGGTTCTCCGGCAGGAAACACACGCGTAGCAGGAACAGGAAAAAGGCGGCCAAAATCGCCATGTGCGTACCCGAGATGACAATCACATGAAAGGTTCCGGTCGAACGGTACACTTCTGTCCAGACGCGCTGCAGTTGATAATTCTGGCCGATCAGCAGAGCCTGCATCATGCCGGTCTGGTAGAGATCGCCGTGGTAGAGCTGCGCAATGCGGCCGAGCGCCGCTTGCCGCAGATCCATGATGGCCTTTTGAAACGGCGAGCCGCACCGCCCTGGCAGAACCCGCAGCGTGTGCGCTGCCCCGGAGGCAGTCCAATAGATCTGCTGCCGCGAGAGAAATCGTCGATAGTCGAATGAGCCCGGGTTGCCGAAGTTGCGCGGCTTGCGGATGCGGGCGTCGAGTTCGATCCGCTGGCCGTAGTGGAGCACCGGCAGCGATTCGTTGTCTCGCGTGTACAGCGTCACTTGCGCGCGGGCGTGCGGTTCGAGTTCCAGGATGAAGCGTTCGCGCTCGCCCGAAATAGCGGGTGGTTCCACCACGCAGCCGCCCAGGATAACGACTTCGCGGCCCTCCACATCCAGTTCCGGCGCGGGCCCGGGCATATGGACTACGTCGATCAGGATGCCAGTGAAGAAGAAGCCCAGGCACGCGCAGGCGCCGGCAAGCCCGCGGGCTTTGCGCCAGATGGCCACCAGGCCGAGCAGCAGAAACGCTGCAATCACGCCCAGAAGTTCCCATTTGCCGAACGGCACGTACCGGGAGAGAACGATCCCGCCGGCGATGGCAGCCAGCGGCCCGATTAGCGGGTCATTCACCGGAAAGGCGATTGTAGCAGCCTGCGCCGCGAATTACCTGCGAGCATATGTTCCGGAGCGGGACGCCGCTGGAGCCGTCTGCGGCTTCTGGGATTTCGCCGTCTTCTTGCCGGTTTTCCCCGTGTCATCCGGCCCCGGATTGATGATGTACGTCTTCTCGTTCTGATCCCTGGTAATCACATTGACCGTATCCGCTTTGGCGAGTTGCAGAGTGTAGGCCGGAGCTCCCGTACCAACCGCCTCTTGGCGGGTTACCGTAAATAGGAAGTAATGAACCAGGAGGTTATCGGAAAAGGTAGTCTTCTTCCAGAACAGGATGGTGCGGGTGCTGGAATCGATACCGGCGGAATCAATCTTCATATCGAGTATAACCGGAAGCTTATTCACATCAGTTACGTTCAGCGCATCCCACAGGGTCTCGGCGACCGAAAGCTTTGAGTACAGCGACGGCCCTTTGTCCGCAGCCAGATATGCGTCCCGCATGGCCTGATAGTAATCAAGCGCATCCTGAATCAATTTTCTCTGGGCGTCGGTTATGTCGGGTTTGAACAATGCGCGCACCTTCACAGCTTCCTTGGCGGCTGCTGCCCAAAGGGCGGCGAACGAGCGACTATAGGGAGCCTCGCCGCATTCAGGCAGGGACGACGCAGCAGCCGGTGCGAGATAAGCCGGTATAATCGAGTCCGGCCTCGCCTTGAGGAACGCGGCAATCAGCGCGTTGTTGTCGATGGTGAACGCCTGTCCCTGAATGGCATATGCCGGTGTCACCGCCCCGAGCAGCGCCGCCAACCCGGATGCTGCCGTGCCTGCCCCCGACAGCACATCGGCGGCAGCTTCGGCGCTTACGAGATCTGACTCCGCCCGAGCGCACAGGCGCCGCAGTACGTCTTTGGCTTGATCCACCGCGCTGGGATACATCGGCAAAGTCCCAAATGTCTGGGGATCATAGAAAATCACCTTGCGGTCCTTCAAGGTTTCGGAGTTGGTGTTATTGATAGCAGTCACCACTTTGTCCAAATCCGCATATGCCGACGATGTCGGCACTACGAACGGGCCGTTTCCGCTGGCCGATGATGCCGATTGCGCAAAGCCCGGCATGAGGAACGGCAGCCATGCCGCTGCCAGCACACTAAGTCTCTTCATATCGAAATCTCCTTTTTGAACTGAATCGAATCTTGTTCTGATGGAATCTGGCCGCCGTCTATAGCTTGCGGAAAGGCCCGGTCCGCACGAGGCGAACCGGGAGGCCTTCCACCTGCTCGGGCAGGCCGGTGACGACTTCCGGTTGATCGGAATCGATATGAATGACGAGGAGATAGTTCCCCGCGGCATCCTTTTCGATTCCTACTCCGCTCACTCCGGGCAGCTTCAGAAGCCGGGTTGCGTGGCGGCGCTTGATGGTGCTGGCTTCCTCTTCCGACAGCATGGGAACTCAGATTCCATGCTACGCCAATGTGACATTCAGCGCTGCCAGCACTTGCGAGATGTGATTGGCCAGCGTATGGCTGGCAGACCCGGCGAATAACAGCCCGACGGCGGCATTCGAATTCCGCTCGACAATCAGGGACCCCGAATCCCCGTTATCGCTGAACTGACTTCCGTTCATGCCGACGACGACAATCTGGCTTTCGAAGGTGAATGTGCCGGTTTCATACTGAACGCTAACGTCGGTGTCGATACTGGCGACCTGGCCGGCCGTGAAACCGGTGGTGCGGCCGGATTTCTGCACAGCCATATGGATTTGCGCGGCGGCGACGCCGGCCGGCGGCCCCATTTCCAAAATGGCTTTGGAGACTTGAGCGGGGTCGATCACCTCGGCGATGGCGCAGTCCACGGTATTCGCGGCATTCGCTTGAAGAGGGATGAACCGCGCCAAGCGCGCGATTCCATCCGTCGCGGGATTTCCGTTGTCCAGCAGTCCGGGTTGAAAGATCGGAGATCCGGCCGGCAGTTGGCCCTCGTCGGCCAGAACGTGGTTGTTACTGAGAATGTAAGTGCCGGCCGGGTCGCGAACCAGAGCGCCAAAGGTCCCCGCCATCAGGAACTGGCCGGTCGGATCCGCGAAACCGATAGAGCATCCCGGCTGCGCGGGGCGGATTCTGGTCTGGGGGTTCACCACGGCGGATGGCGTTGTCGCAGCCGCGAATTTGCGGAAGATTCCTACCTCTTCCACGTCCGTGGGTATGCCGTCGATCAGGCGCGGCAGCATGTGCGTGGCGACAATCCGGCTTTCCGGCAGCTTCGCCCGCACCAGAAAGCGGAGAGCCATGACGCCGGTGTGGCGGTTACCCGTGATTTTTTCGCCCACGCCCACACCCACCACGTTGAGATCGGGATTGGAACTCACGGCTGCAAATAGGGCCCGCGGGGAGGCCCTCCTGGCATTTCTCAGCAAACGGGAAGACCACTCGCGCTTGGCGCGGCGCACATCTTCGACACTATGAGCCGCGGTAGCGGTGAAGTGCCGTTCGGTGCCTTGGAATGACGAATTATCAGCCATAACTACCTCCTGATTTCCAAAGCGCAATTTTCTGGAGAAAAGTGCCAAGCTTGCGTCAGGCGGGCCTGCTCGCTCGCTGGAACTGGCGCCACGGGGTTTGACTCCACCGGCCGCCAGGTCTATAACAGGTCCTATCGCAAAGGAGATTCCCAAATGAGGAAAGCAATTCCCGCGTTTTTGATTCTTGCCTGTCTGGTCCCGGCGGGCGCCTGGGCCCAGGACCGTCTGCCGCCTATCCCGCCCGCGAAGATGACTGAAGTCCAAAAGAAGACCGTGGCCGAATACAAGGAGATCCGGAAAACCGATCTTACGGCCGGCCCTTTCGCCGTTCTGTTGCGCGACCCGGATTACGTGATTCCCGCGCTACAAATGCGGCTGCACAACCTGAACAACAGCGGCCTCAGCCGCAAGCTGACGGAAATGGCCATCCTGATCGCGGCGCGCGATTGGACGAACAACTATGAATGGAACGCGCACAGCACCCTGGCCGCGCAGGAGAAGCTGAGTCCCGCCATCGTGGAAGCAATCGCCCAGGGCCGGCGCCCCGAGCACATGGCGGACGATGAAGAGATCCTCTACGATTTCTGCACCGAACTACTGCACAACAAGAGTGTCAGCGACCCCACCTACGCCCGAGCTCTAAATAAGTTCGGCGAAACCGGCGTGGTCGAGGCGGCCAGCCTCGAAGGCTACTACACATTCTTATCGGCAGTAATGAATACCGCGCGGACATCTCTTCCCGCTGGCGCCAAGCCTGCCTTGGCCCCGTTCCCGGTGAACCGTTAAGGCCCGCTCCGAACCCCTACCCCGGGCGGCCGAAAAGACCAACCCGGCCGCCGCGCGGCTCTAAATAAGACGAACCCCGCACGCCGCAAGGGCGAACGGGGTCGTTTTGCTTTGAAAGAAAATTCAGGAGAGCCGTGAAACACAGCCCAAATTGCGGGCCGGTTCGGGAAGCCGCTTACCTCTTCGCTTCGACTTCGTCCCTCTTTACTTCTTCCGTTGGCTGTTCATCGCCCTTCAGGGCAGTCTTGAAGTTCCGGATTCCTTCCCCCAAGCCCTTGCCCAAATCTGCCATTTTCTTGCCGCCAAACAGCACAACTGCCGCCAGCACGATCAGCAATAACTCCTGAAAGCCCAGACCTCCTACGCCGGCGGTCTGAATGCCATCGGGTACCATACGGCCTCCTTCACAGAGTATTGTACCGGATTCAGTACGCTTTCGCTCGCGGCTGGCACCGGCGGCCCGAATTCAGGGCGCGCCGGCGCCGCCTATCTCGCCCGGCTACACAACAGCCCGGCGCGCTCGTAAGTTGCGTGAAAGGCCTAGTGGGCGCGCCAAAGGCTCCATTCGGCGATGGGTTTTGGCTTTCGCTGGGCAAGCGCCCCCTTTAGCACCATGCGCGTCCCGGAGTGCGCCACCTCCTCAGAAGAGGCGCAGAAATGCGGCGCAGAACGCCATGATAATAATGATCGGATCACCCGGCATGCTCCAAACATCGGCAGTTTCGCGCTTCGGGTTTAGAGTCCGGGTGGAAAATCCTGGCCGGGATCAGGCACCTTCGGCGGAACCTGCCCCCGCGGCAACTTCTATTTATCCTCCGCTCGGGCGCCAGCCAGAATCCCCTGTAAGCCGTAGTTGCCTTCCTGGCAGGCGTACTCGTAGAGGGCATCGCGCGATTGGCGCAGCGGAATCATCGCCGTCCAAGGTTTTACCCACGCGCCCGGATCGTCGATGGTGACTTCCCATTTCAAGCTGTTTTCGCCGGTGCGAGTGAATCGCTCGACCACGTGCAACTTCTCGCTCGATACGTTCATGAATGCGCCTGGCTTGTAGTTGGTCGTATCGACGACCAGCGTGTCGCCCTCCCAGCGGCCGCGCGGATCGCCAAGCCAGGTTTGGATATTCGCCGGCAAATGCGGGCGGCCATCCAGCGGGATCAGGCGCGTATCGTGAATCGTCTCCATCACGATGGCCACTTCATTGGCCGACTGCACGATCTGGAAATAGCTGTTATAGCCCGCCCCGAGGCGCGGTGAACCGAACGTGATGCAGCGCTCGCTCAGAGAGCGGTCTTCAGGGCCGGCATTGCGTTCCCGGTTGGCGGCGGCGGCCAGTTGTTTCTGGCGCGCCTCCGGCGTCATTTCCGGCAGCCGGCCATCGGGCGGATCGGTGATTAAAGAGGTCCGGTTGTCCCAATCCCGCTCGACGGTCCACACCGAGCTGTAATCGCCGGTTTGCCCGTCGGTGCTCTTGAAACCCGTCTTGGCGCCTTTCACGTTGGCCAGCACATTCACAAACACCTGGTCCCCGAAAGCCGCGTCCGATTGGCCATTGAAAAGTTCGCCGGCCTTTTGCTTGAGCGCGGCCACTTCCTGTTCGGTCAGATAGGCGCGGCCCGCCAGTTCCTTGGGCCGCTCGAGCGGTGTAGCGTTATTGTTTGCCCACACCCCCTGGAGATCCGGCTGTCCATCCGGAGTCTTCGATAGCTTCCAGGCGCCCGCCCCGTTTTTGGCGGCGTTGGCGGCGGGCTGGGCGGTGGCCGGTATTTGCGCTAGCGAAAGGAATACTCCGATCGCGGTTAAGAACATACGGTTTCCGAAACGCATCGTTCTCTCCCAATTGGGCCCTCCAGTTGGGTTACAGTATACGCGCCGCGAAAACCGATGAATAGGCTACCGCCTATCTGTGCGGAGCCAAGCTGTAGGTGCGGTCCCAAAACGGCATCGAACCGATGGGGTCGCCGGAAATCACGATTTCCACGCGCCGGTTTTCAACGCGGCCTTTCTCTGTGGCATTGGAAGTTTCGGGCCGCGCGTTGCCGAGGCCTTGACTGGTGACGGAGGCTGCCGGAAGTCCGCCGGCAACCAGCGCACTGCGCACGGCCGACGCGCGGTCGGACGAGAGCTGTACGGATCCTGCGGAGTCGGCGTTGCCCTCCACGGACACATGCAGGCCGGGATGAGAGGCGATAATCGCTGCCACACGATTCAGTTCGTCCGCGGCTTCGGGGCGCAAAGTCGCGCCGGTGAAATCCGCATCGCCCACTACCACGACCAGACCCCGCGGGGTGTCGCGCGTTTCCACTTCACCATTTAATCGCTCAAGCAACTGGCCGCGCACTTCCTTTTGCTGGTTTCCTAAAGCTTCTTGCGACGCGGCTGGCGGAGGCGGCGGGGCCGGCGCGCTGGCTACAGACTGGTATCGATCCGCCTTCACGCGAGCGGCGGCGGCATCCGACTGGGCACGTTGCAGTGCGGCGTTTGCCTGCTCGGCTTGCGCGCGGGCCGCATCGGCTTGCTCCTTGGCCCGCTGCACCTCCGCTAAAGCCTCGGCTTTGGCCTCTCTCGCTTGGGCTTTCGCCTGCGCCACCTCATTTTGCGCCGCCGCCAGTTGGTCCTCCTGTTTGCGCCGGCCGGCGATCACCCGTGCGTCTTCGGCCATCTCGGCCGCCTCGCGCGCATGCTGCACCACCAGATTGCTATCGGCCTTGCTGGCCTGAAGGTTTTGCGCTTCTTGCAGCGCGTGCCGCGCTTTAGCAAACGTGTTGGGTGCAAGCTGCCCCGCGTTATCGGCCTGCGCGATATTCACGGCGTTCTGCGCCTCGTACAATTCCAATAGCGCTTCGTATTGGCGCATCGAGACTTTGGGCGCGTTGCGTACGGCATTTTGCAGGCCCTGCTGCACATCGTACGTATAGCTGCCGCGCGGCAGCAACTCGTATTTCGCTTGAATGGGCTGCGTGCTCCCCAGTGTGTCGGGCCGGATGTGGTTTTCGAGCACCACCACGTTGCTCGGCTGGCGTACCGGCGAAAACGGCTCCGCCGTGACAATCATTCCAAACACCTGAAGATCCGTGGTGACGCGCAGGTGGCCGTGGTTCCCGGAATCGGCTACGATTTCGCCCAGGTTGTGCGGCGCGCCTTCCGGCGTGATGGCCCACAGTACGTATGTCAGATATTCGCGCCCGAATCTCGAAGGCGGCTCCAGATTATCGAAGCGGGCGTCGATCTCCGTCCGGCCGCGCTTCGATTCGACCGTGGCATCCCCTTTAGCATGGTCCAGCAGCACGGTTCCGCGAAAATCGATCTTGGTGGGTCCCGAGCGGTACTGATAATTCACGGCGTCCACGTTCCGATCCACCACGGTAACCTGGTACAGCGGCGCCGTATCCGGCTTGTTGGCAGGTTGTGGAGAGGACGGCTGGCTCACGGCCGGGAGCGTACACCATAGCCCTACAATGGCCAATTGGAAAAATGTACGTTTCATATCGCCTCCAGGCAGGAACTGTTGCAGCTTGATTGCCGTTTGCCAGAACACGTGCCCATTCGCACGTAAACTGGAAGTAAATGATTGCGCGATATACCCTTCCGGAAATGGGCCGGATCTGGAGCGACCGGAATAAATTTCAGCAGTGGCTGGAGGTGGAGTTGGCGGCCTCCGAAGCGCTGGCCGATTTGGGAGTTGTGCCGGCGGAAGCGGCGCGCCTGCTGCGCCAGCACGCCGGTTTCGATGTGGCCCGCATCTTCGAAATCGAAAATGAAGTAAAACACGACGTGATCGCGTTCACCACGGCCGTTGCGGAAACCATGGCGCGCGCAGGGCACGCCGAGGCCTCGCGCTGGCTGCACTATGGCCTGACGTCGAACGATATCGTAGACACCGCGCAAGCGTTGCAGTTGCAGCAGGCATCGGAGCTTGTGGTGCGCGGAATCGAAGCTCTGCGCACAGTGCTGGCGCGCCGCGCCCGCGAGTTTCAGCATGCCATCCAAATCGGCCGAACCCACGGCGTCCACGCCGAACCCATCACCTTCGGCTTGAAACTGGCCAACTGGTACGACGAGGCCGGCCGCGCGCTGGCGCGCATCTGCGCGGCGGCGGAAGAGCTGCGCGTGGGCAAGACGTCCGGCGCGGTCGGAACATATGCCCATATCGGGCCGGAAGTAGAGGAGCGCATCTGCGCACGCCTCAATCTGAAGCCCGCGCCGGTAACTTCGCAGGTGATCGCGCGCGACCGCCATGCCAACTTCGTCGCCGCACTCGCCTTGGCGGCCGCGCTCTGCGAGCATATCGCGCTCGAGGTGCGGCACTTGCAGCGCACCGAGGTCCGCGAAGCCGAAGAGTATTTCTCCCAAAACCAGAAGGGCAGCTCCGCCATGCCGCACAAGCGCAACCCGGTCACATCGGAACAGATCTGCGGCCTCGCGCGAGTCGTGCGCGCCAATGTGCAGGCCGCGTTCGAAAACGTGGCGCTGTGGCACGAGCGCGATATCTCCCATTCCTCGGTCGAGCGCGTCATCCTCCCCGATTCGACCATTCTGGTGGATTACCTGCTGGCCAAAACCAGGCAGCTTGTGGACAACCTGCTGGTCTATCCCGAGCGCATGCGGCGCAACCTCGAAATGACGCGCGGCCTTGTATTTTCCGGCCAACTACTGCTCGATCTCGCCGCCGCCGGCATGCTGCGCGAAGAAGCCTACCGGATCGTGCAGGCCCACGCCATGCGCGCCTGGGAAACCGAAGGCGATTTCCGCGCAGCCATCGAAGCCGATCCCGCAATCCGTAAGACGCTCGCGCCGGAACAGATCGCCGAAGCGTTTTCCGTGGAGCGCCAGCTGCGCAACGTGGATGCAATCTTCGAGCGGGTCTTCGGCGCCAGGCAAGTGCCGCGGCACGGATAGCGCCGGCAAGCGGCGCCTCCTGATCTGTCGTTTCTCAGTCGGAAGGCTCGTGGAAAGAAAAAAATGGCCCGGACCCACGCTGAACTGGATCCGGGCCTAGTGGGAAGAAATCCAAACCGGTTAGCGGTGTCCGTGCCCTCCGCCGCTGCTGTGTCCGCCGCCTCCCCCGGACCGCGGAGCGCTCCTCTGAAAACCGCCTGGCGCGCTTCGCGGAGCAGGCGAACCAAACCCGCCAGATCTTCCTTGGGGCGCGGGCGCGGCCCGGCTGAATCCACCGCCGAAACTCGGACGCGGTTCGGAGCGGGCGCCGCCAAAGCCGCCCGCGCCAGGTCTCTCGCGCACTACCGGTGGCGCTACTCGCAAAGGCTCTGGGTCTCTGGCCGCGCCGCCATAATTCTGTGCGCCGACGCTTCCAGGAGCCGCGGATCGTGGAGTCGCGGGACTCGCCTGGCGGGGCGCTGCATACGGCTCCCCAAACCGGCTGAACCCCGAAGCTCCCCCCGCGGGCGCACGCTCTCCCAGACTACGCCAACCGCCCGTGCCCTGCCTGTTCGCCGAAGGTTCCCCAAAGCGGCTCCAACCCCGGCCTGCCGGACTTGCGGCTGACGTTCCGCCGCCGAATGCTCGCTGCTGCTGCGCAAACGGAATCCGCTGTGCGGCCGGACTGGCCGTCGCTCCTCGATAAGAATAGACGCGGGGGGGCGCCGAACGTGCAATTGCCATCGCCGGCCGGTTCGAAAATCCCAGGTTGGCGCGTTCCGGGGCAATGGGCAGCGGTCCGTGGGCCACGCTCGCCCGGCTCAACTCGCTGGGTGCCGGCCGCACGAAATTGCTGAACCGGCCGCCGCGAAAGTCGGTCGCGCTCACCGCCGTGAAGCCATTCGTTACACGCGCGTTCCTGTACGTGTTGAAGATATTCACGCTGGCAAAACTCCGGTTATAGTAGCCGAAGTTCCCGTAATAACCTCTGCCCCACCAGGGATGCAGCACTTCATACGGCGCGAGCGGCACCCATCCCACATTGCCGAAACCGAATCCCAAACTGAATCCGCCGCCGCCAAATCCAAAAAAGGCCACCAGCGCTGGCGACCAATAGTGATAAACACCCAGCGCGCCCGGATACCAGCACCATCCGTACGGCGAAGCATAAAACCACCGGCCGTAGTGATACGGGGCCCATCCCCACGGGTCGTCGCTCACCCACGTCCACCCGTACCAATCGAGCCACACCCAACGCCCATACCGGTACGGCGCCCAGCCCGCCGCCACCGCCGGCTGCCAGACGATACCGTATTGCGGTACATTCACCCAATTGCCGTAGCCATCGAGCGACTCCGTTCCATAAACTCCCGGCGGCACGTACTGCTGGCTGGGCGAGTTCAGAATCGGCCGGTCGCGGCTGTCGCTCCACCGGTCCCATTCGTCCGGAGCGGGCGCCGGCACAATTTGAAATTCGGGGTCCGCCTGCGTCCCTCGGGCCAGCATCATCTGCCCGGCGTACACCCATTGCGAGCCGCGCGGCGTAAACACTTCCACGTTCCCCGACCGGGCCACAATCTGTGATTCCCCGCTGTCGCTCACCGAAATCCGATACGTGCCCGCTTGCGACGGCCGCACCGAAACGCTCGGCGTGTCGAGTTCCACATCCGCGCTGCCCGGCCGCAGCACACGATATGTCGCTGTTCCGCGCCCTAGCGCAATCTGGAAGCGGTTGGCTTCCACGTCGGTCATGGTGACGTCGGCGCCCCCGCCCAGCCGCACCAGATCCCCGGCATCGAATTCAATTTCCATTCGCGAATTCATTCCCGTCGAGATCCGATCATTGGTCATGACAGGCGCATTCACCACCGCCGCCACCCATTCGCCGGAGTCGCCGCGTTGGATGGAAGCGTCGCCACTCAGAAAACTGATTCGCGCCACGCCGCGCTGCAGGTCGTCTCCGGCGACTGCTGGCGCTCCGGGTGCTGCTCCCGGAGGTGGAGTGGGTGCCGGTACTTGCGCGATCGCTGCGGGTATGGCGGCGAGTATTGCCATCACCACCGCCGCTATGCACCGCTTCTTCATAACGCTTCCCGCCGTACCTGAGCATTACGGCTGCCAAATAGTATGTCCTATTGTTTTGAGCAGGTTACCCTTAGTCTCGAGTTGCGCCGCACTGGCCGAAAACCACCAGCGTGGCTGCCAGCAACCGGCCGTCCGGACACCCGTTCAGTTCACTGGATGAGATAAAGCGATGCGCTTTCGCTCCGGTGAAGTTCGGTCACGCCCCAAAAAGCGGCGTTTTCCCGCATATCATTCGCAAAGAAGTCCGTGTTTCGAACCAGCAAATAGCGAATCCCCTTTGCTTTCAATGCCAAAGTGGCGGCGCGGCGCAGCCCGCCGGGAGTATCGAGCGGCTCCGTTTCGCAGGAATCCGTGAGCGGAATCCAGCGGCCGCGCGCATCCAAAACCTCAACCTGCACTTTAGATCCTGGTTGCGTTGCCTCGTCCAGCCAGACTTCATCGATTACTTGCGTTTTCCCAAAATCCAAGGCCAAATACATTCCGTAACCCATCTGCTGCCAGCTTGACCAGCGGGTCGCGTACGAATTGTCGAATGCCAGCGGCGCATCCCACCCGTTTGGCCAGGCTTTCACCCGCCACCCCCCGGAACGCGCCAACTCATTGCCCTCGCGCCCTACATGCATCTCGTTGATACTCCAGAAGCCTGCGCCATCGCCCGTCTGCAACACGCGAACTGCGCGCGTGGCCACCGGAAGCAATCGGAATCGCTGCCGTTCCCTGGGAAGATAGCGGTTGTCCAAAGGCGCCGCCAGCACATCGGTCGCAAAGTTTCCCAAGGCCGATTCGTAGCCGAGGATGAACGTGCGATCCACATAAGCTTCGGCCACGGATGCGAGCGAAAAAATCCGCGCGCGCGGCGGAGTCACTCTTTCAATGAAAGCCTTGAGCGAGTAATCCTTCAGGTGTTCGTTGAGATATTTTGCGGTTGGCTGAATGCGCAGCGCCGCAGCCACGGGGACCCCGGTAATCCGCCACGCTGTACGGTCTGCATACCGCGACATCATCCCCGGCCAAGCCGCGATTCCGGCCATGAATCCAAGAGACACCAGTGCCCACGGTACACACTCCAGCACCATTCCGAGAGCTAGCGAAACAAATGGCAGCACCGGAACAAGAAACCGGGCCCCGGTATTAAGATAAGCCGGAATCCCGAATACGAGTCCAGCCAGCAGCAATTGTCGTCCGGCCGGGCGTCGCAAAGCGAGGAGGGAGATCGGAGCCAGGGCAAACACCGGACCGACAAACCCTCCGGTAACTCGCCCGTGCCATAGCAACTCCCGGGGAACGTCCCACCAATGCGCAATCCCTTCATAGTGTCTGAGGTCCGCAAGGTACATGGCTTCCATGCCGGGATGAACGTATGGGTTCGGAAACCAGCGGTTCGCGAAAGGAGCGAATGGATTTCCAACCCAGATCCAATTGCGCGCGATCCAGGGCAGAATGCCAACCGCCGCGGCCGCCGCCAAAATTGCCAGATTGCGGCCCCGCTCGCCTTTGGCCGCGCGCCACCAAACGAACCCGGTGGTGTAAGCCAGGCCGAGTACGGCCGTGTATTTCACGCCGTACCCGAATCCGCTGAGCAACCCAATCAAAATCAGCAGATTGGGCTGCTTCTCCTCATCCCATATCTGAAGCAGATAGAAAACCCCAAAAAGCAGCGCTGCCAGGCCAAGGTCGTTGTATGCGGAACTTCCGGCTCTCCCGACGACCGGCGAAGCCAGCACCAGCACGGCCGCAAAAAGCCCCGCTCGGGGGAACCCGAATCTCCTGCCATAACAAACCAGTAGCAGTGCTAAGGTAATCAGAAAAGCGAAGTGGACCAGTGCCGCGCTCGCATGCCGCCCGATCGAGTATGCGACCAGGAACAGCATCTCCATCCCCTGCGAGAGGTAGGAGTACATGCTCTGGTAGTCCCAGACAAAGCCGTGCCGTCGCCACATGCGTGCCACGTTGCCCATATGGTAGCCGCTGCCATCCGGGCTGGCTTCCGGCGCCAGAGCGTTCACAAAGTAAATTAGGAAAAGCACCGCAAGCACAAGAAATAAAACGGCATTACGTTCCGAGCCGCGACCGCCCGCAGCAGAACTGCGACCGTCAGGGAGCGGTCCCGCGCCTGTCCCCGCGACCCTGAAGCACACCCCCATCGCCACAACTCCACCCGCCACAAACACGCTCCAGTGCGCCGCACCCACCACGCACAGAACGAAAACCGCCAAGCTTAGTAACCCCGCTCCCGCTAGGAACCCGCACAAAGCCGATTCTTCCCAATACAGCCGCGGCTTTAGCCGTCCCAGCAAAATCCGGCCTAGCGCCGCTGAGACAGCCACGGTAAAAGCAGCGCCGAACAGAATCGCGAGCACCTGCCGCATTACTTTTGGAATCCCGCCTGAAATAGCTGAAAAGAAAGCTGTGCGCCATCTTCCGGCGAAACCCAGTGACGGTCGGCCTCGAAGGTCACGTGGAGATAGCGGCCAGGCGCCAACCACTCCGCCGGCACGGCCTGATCGATGACAAACTGCCCCGGGTGATCGCAGCGGATCGCGCCCAATTTGCGTCCGTCAACAAAATAGGTGACCCGAACCGGCCCGGTCACGCGGAACGTGACCTCCGGGATCGCGATCTGCGCCGTCAGTCGCCACGCACCCGCACTCCGCAACCGGAATCGCAACTCCGGATGCGCGAACGCCCATCGCCATGCACCGGGCATCGTGCCGATATCCCGCACGATGTAATCGTCCGCATCGGCGTCGCTCATCCTTACGGCAGCACTTACGCCTCCCGGATCCATACCCAAATTCAGCGACTGTTGCGCGGGAATCGCCAGCCAGCCCGCCTCCTGCCCGCACGCGCTCCATAGCAGGTTGAGCGCCGCGAGCGCGCAGGTTTTGCCCCAGGCCGCCATTCCGTATTTGACAGCATAGCGCCACTCGCCGTCCCCTCGCCCGTTCCCTGCCATAATGCGATTGCGTTACAGTGAGAAGACTCTGGAGGTGACGTATGTTGCCCCGCTTTTGGCGGCTCAGGTGTCTGTTGCTGGCCGCTTTTGCCGTCCTTGCCAGCCTGGCTTTTCTGGCATCGCGCTCCCAAGCCAATCCCGAGACCGTGCGCATCGTGGCGCCGGGAGTCTGGTTCCGCGAAGGCGATCTCGATCAGGGCCACTCCAACAACATCATTATCGAGATGAAAGATTACATCATCGTCGTCGACGCCAATTATCCCAGCGGCGCCCGCGCCGCCATGGCCGATGTGAAACGCATCTCCTCCAAGCCCGTCCGCTACGTTTTCGACACCCACCACCACGGCGACCACATCTACGGCAACGTGCTCTGGACCCAGGCCGGCGCCACCACCCTCGCATTCCAGGGCGTTGCTGAAGAGATGAAGCGCTTCGAACCGGCTCGCTGGCAGGCCGCCATCAAAGAGCGCGAGGACGTAGCCGATCTCCACCTGGACGGCCCCCAGCCTCCCCAGCGGGATATCCACGAAGAGACTTTCGTCCTCAGCGATGGCTCCCGCAAAGTCGAGTTCCGGCATTTCGGCTGGGCGCACACCCGCGGCGATGGTTTCGTATATCTGCCCAAGGAACAGGTGTTATGCACCGGCGATGTAGTGGTCAACGGGCCTTATAACAGTCTTGACGACGCCGATATCGAGAACTGGCCCCACGTCCTCCATGCCGCCGAAAAATTAAAGGTGAAATACGTCCTTCCGGGCCACGGGTTGCCCGGCGGCCGCGAACTCCTCACCGGCCAGGAGCAGTTCCTCACCGAACTGTTCCAAGCGGTGAAGGACGGCGTTTCCAGCGGCAAAAATTTAGAGGAGCTGCAATCCTCCATTCAGCTCTCGATGGCTGTTACTCCCTGGGTAGGAAACAGTCTGAAAGAGCAGATTCAGGCGGCGTACCTCGAAGCCAGCGAACACAAACGGCGCGGCGAAATCACGAATTAAGTGGGGCAGGCGCTTCCGCCTGCCAACCGCGCGCAGCGCGGCCGTTTCGGTTGCGGCTCCGCGGGGCGGCGGAATTCACCGCGGCACCGGCGGATCGGCCACTTCGGTCCCCAAGCCGGCGTATTCGTCTTTCACTTTCGTGACTTTCTCTCCCACAAACGTTACGAATGTGATCTTTCCCGGCGGGTTGCCATAAACCCAGGATTCTTCTTCCACGCCTTCTTTGTTCGTCTCGCGGGATTTGTGAACCGGTCGGCCCACGGCCAGAATCACCTGTTCTCGAGTCATCCCCACAATCACCCGTTTCTCCTGCACGGCCTGTTTCATTTCCGGCGTGAGCGTATCCACATACAACTCGGTGGCGGTGCGCCGTTCAAAATCCAGAATCGGCGCCAGCATCTTCTTCACGTCCGATGCCTTCATCGGCTCGAGCGGCTTATGAAACAGGATGGCAATATAGGTCCCGCTAGCCGCGTTGGAATCGCCGGGATAGCCCGGCTGACCCACCGGGCCGACGGTCCCTCCCATGCCCACCTGCACGTGGTCGTACCAGTGCCCGCCCTTCTTCAGGCCATGGTTGATTTCGAGCACCAGCTTGTCTTCGTCGATGCTGATCTTGGTGATCTGCACCGAATCACCGGAACGCGCGGCGGGCCCGCTTTGCCTGGCCAGCTCGGCCCACGCGTTTTTATCCCAGGTCCCATCGGCGTTGAACTCCAGCGGTTTTTTGGATCGCGGCAGCAGCACCTTGGCCGTGGCATACTCCGCTACCAAGCCGCGGGTCAACTCGATTTTGTCTTCCACCTTCAGGTCGTTGGCCAGACCCAGTGAAGGCAACAGACTCAAGCAGGCGAGGATGACGGTGGCTCGCATAACGCTCCCTCGGCGGACGAACTCGCAAGCGGCGAACTCTGCCGGTCCAGTGGAGCGAACTGAAGATAAATGAACAGCAGAACCAGCACTCCGGAGGTCAGTACGCTGGCTTCCGGACCGTACGCGCCGCCGCTCCACAACCCTCCAACGGTCCACTCCATCTCGTGGCCCGTAACATTCATTCTAAGCCCGCTCAGGTTGGCGCCAAACAGGGGCAGTGTAAAGTTCCAACCGAAGTGCAATCCGATCGGTAGCCACAGGTCCCGGCTGCGCAGAAATGCGTATCCGAACAGGATGCCGAATCCGGCGGTGTTGGCCAGGCCGAACCAGGATGCGTTGGGGTTGCTGGCGTGCATCAGAGCAAACACTGCGCCCACCGTGAACACCGCTGCATGCCGCCCTAAAGGCCCTAGCAGAGCCTGAAAAGCGTAGCCCCGAAACAGCAGTTCCTCTCCAGTCGCGCCGGCCGCCAGCAGCACGATCGTGAAGGGAATCGTACCCAGGGACGGCGCCGCCTTTGCCGGGACGAAATGCGCCATCCCCACCGCCAGCGGCAGCCCCAAAACCAGGCAGGCTGCGGCCGCTCCGCCCGCAATTCCGCAGCCCGCGTTCACTACCGCCGCCCGGTTTCCATACAACCCGGCCATCCAAAGCGGCCGGTCTTCATAGACGCGCAGCGCCATCCAGTTCGCGAACAGAGCCGCCCCCAGTATGCTCAGGGTCACTCCCCCCAGGGCGCCCAGCGGGCTTAGCACCCAGAAAAATACGTTCTGCGCCGCCCAATACGTCACTGCGTACACCCCCACTGAGATGGCGATGCGCATCGGGTCCTTGCGTGGAGGCATACTGATATCTTCCCTTATGTCAGGACGCCTCTACGTGGTTGCCACCCCCATCGGCAACCTCGAAGACATCACCTACCGGGCCGTGCGCGTGCTGCGCGAGGCCGCTCGCATTGCCTGCGAAGACACCCGCCAGACGCGCAAGCTGCTCGACCATTACGGCATTCAAAAGCCCACCATCAGCTACCACGAGCACAACGAAACCGAGCGCGCCCTCGAATTGGTGGAACTGCTGCGCGCCGGCGAGGCCATCGCGCTAGTTTCCGATGCCGGTGTGCCGCTGGTCTCCGACCCTGGCTACCGCTTGGTGCGCGCGGCCATTGAAGCCGGTATTCCTGTCGAGCCGGTTCCCGGGCCCTCAGCCGCGCTGGCGGCCCTGAGCGCCTCTGGATTGCCCACCGACGCGTTTCATTTTGGCGGCTTTCTGCCTTCCAAGCCGGGACAGAGAATTCATGCGCTGGAACATCTGGCCGAAGAGCAGGCCACTTTAATTTTTTTCGAAGCGCCGCACCGGATTATCGAAACACTCGAAGCGGTGGAAAAGGTCCTAGGACTGCGTCCCGTGGCGGTCGCGCGCGAACTGACAAAACTTCACGAAGAGTTCCTCCGCGGCACGCCCGCCGAAGTGCGCAATCAGTTGCTGGCGCACGATGCCATCAAAGGCGAGATTACACTGCTCATCGGCAAAGCGACCCACCCGCCGAGTGATGACACCCCGCTTAAGGAAGCCGTGGACGCGCTTGTCCGCAACGGCGCCGCCCGCATGGACGCAATCAAGCAAGTAGCCCGAAAGCGCGGCCTTTCCAAACGCGAAGTGTACGACCGGCTACTGAAACAGTAATCGCACATCGCCTGCCGCGTAAGTTCATTCCACTTCAAACCGCCTCGGCTCAGGCTCCCTTGATCGCTCCCACCCTGGGAGAGATCGCCATTCTGCAACTCCTGGCCGTGGCGGAGGCGATCAAGGCAGATCTCTGGCTTCAATATGCGGAATTGGGTGGAATCAACGCGCCTGCCAACACATATCGGGCGGCCGTCGCCAATCTCGATGGCAATGACCCGCAATACATGGCCAGCAACACGCCGGACGAGCCACGCAAGCTCCCTGATCGCGTACTTTCGGTCCCATGGCGTCCTCCGATTGCTTTAGCACTCAACGCGTTTCGCAATTTGCCGCTCAGCAGGGCGCCATCAACTCGTTCATCGCCGATGGCCTCTTCGCGGGGCAGCCGAAGAATTTTCTCGACCTGCTGCTCGACGTGGCCAAAAACGCGGACGCGGCACAGCGCCTCATTCTGTGAAACCATGGCGCCAGCGGGATTGCGGCGAACCGCTGGCGCCTGTCATCGCTCTGTAACCCTTCTCGGCTAACCTGGAAAGTTCGATGAAGCTTCCGGTCCTGTCCATTCCCGCTCTGCTCCTGATTTCATTCCTGGCCCATTCGCAGCCACCCAATAACTCCTGCCCGCGGCCGTTCCTCGGCTCGCTGGTTCAGGCTCCCGCGGATCTGCGCAGCTCCGGCGGCCGACTGCGCGTCGATCTTTCCGTCCGCCAGTCATTCGATATCTTCCACCTGCCCGTCTACTGCTACATCGATGGCGGCGGAAACGAATCACCCACGCTTCGCGTTCACCCCGGCGATGATCTCGTTCTGACCCTCCGCAACCAGCTCCCGCCGGATACCGCCGCCCCCGCCGGCCACAGCCACCACGTTCCCGCTGCCACATCTGCCTGCTCCGGCGGCGATATGACCAAATCGTCCACCAATCTGCACTTTCACGGTTTAAACGTCCCTCCCACTTGCCATCAGGACGAAGTGATCCACACTTTGGTCCAGCCGTCCGATCCGCCCTTCGAGTACCGCATCCACATTCCCGAAACGCAGCAACCTGGCTTGTATTGGTATCATCCCCATGCGCACGGTGTCAGCGAGCCGCAGCTTTTGGGCGGCGCCTCCGGAGCGCTCATCGTGGAAGGCATCGAAAAAGCGGTTCCGGAGGTGGCCGGCCTTCCGGAGCGCGTGCTGATTCTTCGCGATCAGCGCGTCTCCGGCCTCAACCAGGACGAAGAAGACGCCGGTCCCGGCAAAGATATCTCACTGAATTTCGTTCCGGTCGTATATCCGCTGTACCGTCCCGCGGAACTGCGGGTGCGGCCGGCCGAGCGCGAATTCTGGCGGGTGCTCAACGCTTCGGCCGACACCTTCTTCGATATCCAGTTACTTTTCGGCCCCACCATTCAGGATGTTCACATTCCGCGGCCGCTCCACCTCATTGCCATCGATGGCGCGCCCATCAGCCCCGCCGCGCCAGCGAAGATCGCTGAGCCTGCCGATATTTTGCTTACTCCCGGCGCCCGCGCCGAGTTCGTCGTCACCACGCCTCCGCTGGGCACGGTTGCGCAACTGGTCACTCGCAAATACGATACCGGCCCGTTCGGCACCGCCACTCCCTACCGCGCCATCGCCAATATCCGTCCCCTCACTGGCGCCCCGTCCGCCCCTTCCACATTGTCCGCCTCGCCCCACTCCGCACGGGCGCCTTTCCATGACCTCGCATCCCTTCATCCCACCAGGCTGCGCAAGCTTTACATGTCCGAATCCGGCACCGATCCGGCCATTTCCAACTCCACTCCCGCCTACTTCATTACCCTGGAAGGCGCCGAACCCAAGGTCTTCGACATGCATTTCGAGCACCCGGATATCACTGTCCGCCAAGGCTCGGTTGAAGACTGGCTGATTGAAAATCGCGCTCGCGAGGCCCACACCTTCCATATCCACCAGTTACATTTCCAGGTTATGGAACGTAATGGTCACCCCGCTGTGGAGCCTATGCTCCGCGATACCATCGATCTGCCTTACTGGGATGGCCGGAGCCCCACTTACCCCAGCGTCAAGCTGCGCATGGATTTTCGCGATCCCGCCATCGCCGGCACTTTCCTTTTTCACTGCCACATCCTCGAACACGAGGACCAGGGCATGATGGGTTCGATCCGGGTTGTACCCGCGCACTAGGCGCGGCGCTCGCCTCTGGGCTGTGGATGAATACCTGTGTTCGTCGGCGGCCGATCAAACCTCACAGCCTCTCCCGCCGGCTTGTTCTCCCTCGCTCAGCGCGTCTTGTCACCAAATATTTACACACACGTCAAGCCATGGTAACTGCCGGCTGGCATCCTGTCTAATTTAGTCCCGTTGCTCACAATCCAAGTCGCATTACGAGGAGAAATATGAGAAGCTGCCTGTCAATTCGCAAATGGCTTGCTCCCGGTGTGTGTTTTTTGTTCACCTGGAGCACACTGGCGGTTCCCCCCGCCTTACGAGCGCAAGCTACGCCCACGGCCACTACGCCGATTCAACATGTGGTGGTGATTTTTGACGAGAACATCTCGTTTGACCACTACTTCGGCACGTATCCGAACGCGGCCAACAATAACACCACCGAGCCTGCTTTTCACGCCGCGCCGAATACGCCCACGGTCAACGGCCTTACCGGCGCGTTGCTCACCAATAACCCGAATTCGCACAATCCGTTCCGGCTCACCCGCGCGCAGGCGGTCACCTGCGACCAGAACCATGGCTACACTCCGGAACAGCAAGCGGCGGATGGCGGCCTGATGGACAAGTTCGTTCAGTTCACGGGATCTTCCAGCGCCAGTTGCGACATCATGGGTTACGGCAACAACATTGTGATGGGCTACTACGACGGCAACACCGTTACCGCGCTGTGGAATTACGCGCAGAACTATGCGATGAGCGACAATTCCTTCAGCACGAACTTCGGCCCGTCCACCGTCGGGGCCGTAAACCTGATTTCGGGCAACACCTCGATGGCGACCGTCACTGCCGGCAGCGCCGCCGGCAACGTGGGTTCCGGCGGCGCGGTGATCGGCGATCCTCGCCCGGATCCCTCGCTCGACGATTGCACCTTGCCTCCACCGCGCACGTATATCAAAATGACCGGCAAAAACGTGGGCGATCTGCTCAATGCGGCCAATCTCACCTGGGGTTGGTTCCAGGGCGGCTTCCGTCCCAGTTCCACTTCCGGCGGGACAGCCGTTTGCGCCACCGCTCACAACAATGTCTCCGGCGCTTCCGCCGGCGCCGACTACGTTCCCCACCACGAGCCGTTCATGTACTATCAGCAAACCTCGAACCCGCACCACCTGCCGCCCACTTCCACCGCCATGATCGGGCAGACCGATCAGGCCAATCACCAATACGACACCGCCGACTTCTTTACCGCCTTGGCCGCGGGCAATCTACCGGCCGTGAGCTATCTGAAGCCTCCGGCCTACCAGGATGGCCATCCCGGATACTCCGATCCTCTGGACGAGCAGAACTTCGTGGTCACCGCGGTGAATGCGATTATGAAATCGCCCTTCTGGAATAGCACCGCGATCTTCATTCTGTATGACGATTCCGATGGCTGGTACGATCACGTGCTGCCTCCGATTATCAGCCAGTCGGCCACCGCCGACGATGCCCTCACCGGCCCCGGTTCCTGCGGTTCCGCGTCCAACCCCGATGCCGCCGCCAGCCGCTGCGGCTACGGACCGCGCCAGCCGCTAATGCTCATCTCTCCCTACGCCAAAGTCAATTATGTGGACCACACCGTTACCGACCAATCTTCAGTCCTGCGGTTCATTGAAGATAATTGGAACCTGGGCCGCATTGGCAACGGTTCCCGCGACGCCGTGGCGGGCACGCTCAACAACATGTTCAATTTCTCCAACGGCGGCTCCACGCCCGCCCTGATTTTGGACCCGAACACGGGCCTGCCTTCGTCGTCAGGCGGCGGCACTACGGCGGGAGTCACCAAAGCGGTGGCCAATCCAAAGAATGCCGTTACCACCTCGCTGACGATGACGCTCGACGCCTCCAGTTCCACCAGCTACGACGGAGGATCGCTTTCCTATCAATGGACACTCGGGCCGGGGAGCCCTTCCGCTACCATCTCGGGTGCGAATACCGTGAACCCCACCGTAACCTTTCCGCCGGGCGGCCTGGGAACCTATACCTTCGTCCTCACCGTTACCGATTCGAGCGGCGCCACCTCTACGGACACAACCAGCATCACTCTGGTCCTTTGAACCACTCCTCAGGGCAGGCGGCCGCCGCCTGCCCTCTTTCTCAATAACGAAATCTCCACCGGAACTCCCCATAAATCTCCCTCGGGTCGTTATAGTGAAAGCCTCCGAAAGTCAGGCTGTTATCCAGCAGCACCCGCCGGTTCGCCGCGTTAATAGCCGTCACTGACAATCGGTACCGTTCGCCCTCTCCGAAACTCTTACCTAAAGACAAATCCACCGTAGTGTGCCCCGGCAGATAGTCTCCGGGGTACTGCGCGTTCGGATTGCCGTTTGTGAAACCGGATCCGTAATACACGTTGCCCGAAGCCAACACGTGCCAGGGAAGCGTTCCGTTGAAGCCCGCATTCAGCGTGTTTCTTTGGTCGTGGTCCACCGGCGCGTAGCCCGGCGGCGGCTCGCATCCCGGAGGCGCAGGCGACGGGCATATTAGTCCCCCCGTGAACGGCGGCGCGGCCTGCGCGATCTGATTCGCATACGCCAGGTGGAACTGGCCGATGCGCCCGATGCGCGGCGATCGCAGCGTTGTTTCCCATCCTTGAATCAACGCCCGGTTCCAGGTGACCGGCCAGAAAAGGTTCGATTCGCCGATATTGCTGTGATCCAGCCAGTTTGTGGCGCGGGTTTCGAAAGTATCCTCCTCGAGCACCCAACCATGAAACGGAATCGACACGCCGAATTGATATTCCCGGTCGCGCTCCCCGTGCAGTGGGCCGAAAGCCAGGCTCTGGCTCGTGGCCAGGTCAGCCAGCGGCCCGGTAGCGGTCAGCAGCGGCGGTGGTTGATAGAACTCGCCCCAGAAGCCATGAAACACCCAGTTCATGCGCGGAATTCGGAGCGCGATTCCGAAGCGCGGGTCCGCTGCATTCTCCACCAGCGCCGGTTGCATGCCGCCGCCGGCAGAGCCGGAATCGAAATGGGAGTAGCGCAATCCGGCGATCAGGGTCAGCCACGAGGTAGCTTTGAACCGATCGCTGAAGTACCCCTCTCCCAGGCTGCCGGTCACCGCGGCCGCGGAAGGTCCGAAGTTCCGGCAGTCCTGCGCGCAGTCCGTAAAGATGTTATTAAAAAAGTTACTCTGGCGCTGCGCAAATCCGTATGCGCCCGCTTCCACATCGTTCCGGGATACCGTAACATTCAGCCGTCCCTGCCCGCCCGCATAATGCGCGCGCTGATTCACGTCTGTAATCACGGGAAAATCGTTCGCGGAGGAGTTGTATGCAGCTTCGTTGAAATGATAGAAGGGCGATAGTGTCACGAGCACGTTCGGGCGAAACGTATGTACCCACGAAAACGCCACATATCCATCCGGCTCCCGCTCGCTATCATGCAACCCGTAACTGGGATAAATCTGGTTTCCGGCGGAGTTCGGATCCGGGTCGATCGGGATCTGGTAATAGTCTTGCCGTAAAGAAGCTACCAGCCGGAATTGGTTCGAAGGGTTCTGGTTAAAGATCAATGACCCGAACCCGCCATACCCGTTCTCCGCGTCGTGTATTACCTGCCCAATAGGCGGCTGCAGCCCGTAATCGCTGCGATTCCCATTCAAGCCGATGTAATACGCGAAGCGCTGCGTGTGGCTGCCGAAGCTGAGCTGATCGTTGCTTTGATTCCAGTTGCCGAACGAGAGTACGAGTTGCCCTTCGCGATTGCTTTCGAAGCCGGTCCGCGGAACGATATTGAAGATCCCATACGTGCGGTCGCCGTACTCGGCGTCGTAGCTGCCCCGCTGCACCTCTAAGTAATCGATATCTTTCGGGTCGATCTGCGGCCCCAGGTTAGCCGCAATATTGGTATTAGGAATGGTCACTCCGTCGATTAACCATTCCACCTGGTGCCCGCCGCGCATGTGCAGCATGTCATGAGTCAGATAAGAACCCGGGACGAAGTCCGTGATCATAGCCAGGCTATTCGTGCGGTTCGCTCCCGGCGTGGATGCGATATCCTGGCGGGCGATCAGCGTGGTGGGCGTCACCGAATCCAGGTTCGCCAGTTCCGCCTCCGCCGAAACTTCCGTGGCCTGGTTCACTGCCGCGAGCGCCAGTTGAAAATGGAGTACGGGCGACGAACTGGAATTTACCGTGACTCTCTGCTCCATTGGCGCAAACTGCGGCTGAGTCACCGCAACTTTGTAATCCCCCACCGGCACCGAAGGGAACTGGAACTCGCCATTGTCGTTAGTGACTGTAGTCTGCATCCATTCCGAAGTGACTGACTGCAACTTCACCGCCGCGCCCCCGACTGGCCGGTGCTGCGGATCGTGAACAATGCCCTGTATCCTTCCAAATATCGTGGCATTCAGAACTCCCGCGGCTGCCACGGCAAATATAAGTAGGAAGTTAGATAGACCTCTCATTGAGACTCCTCTCCTTCTTGCATGTTGAGTGGGGCAGGCGCTCTCGCCTGGCAACCTTACAACTACGAAAGAAGTGAGGGAGGTCCGCGCTTCTGCCGCGAGCGGCTGAACGACACCCGGCCGCGCGCCGCGGTCTGGGGCTGGCACGCCGGATGACTCACCAGCGCTGCAAAGATCGCTATGGAGTCTTTCGCCGGAGCCGCCGCGCCGGTTACGGGCACTGCCGGCGCTCCCGGAAACGCAGGGCATCTTTGCGAAATTGTGCGGTACTCGGGCGCCCCCGAACCCGCGCCACCTGCCATTTCGCAGCGGTGCGCGCCGTTGCGCCGGCAGCAGGCGGGCAGATCCGATTCCGCCTGTGCCACGAGCACCGGAAGAAAGAACGAATACACTACCGCCGCCAACACGGAAAGGGCGGACAGCCGGCGCATGGTTCTAGCTTACACCGATCCAGTGTGCGAAGTGCCCTCTTTTTCGGGCACTCCGGCGTACTCTTCGGCGGAGGCTTGGGCATCGTACTCATCGAAAACCAGGCCCGTATGCTGGGAGCTCTGAGCTGGTTTTGCTCTGTTTGGCTCGGTTACGCTACCTTCCTCATTAACGATCCAGTTCTCGTGCATCTCCACCTCCAGCGCCCGCGCCAAGCGTCAAATTTTGGTTTCGGGTAAGCACCCGCCACCGTTGTAGAATCGTTGCTGATTCCTCATGCTGCCGCAAGCTCTCTCCCCGCGTCTGGTGCTGGCGGCCGCGCTGGCCATCGAAGGCTTTTTGCTTCTGCGCCCGGATGGCGTTATGGTGCGCGCTGCCCGGCCTGCAGACTACCGGCGGCCGGTTGAGGCGGAAACGTGGTGGCGGCGCAGTCCCGTGCACATGGGCTGCTCGATTGGCGAGTGCAGCCGTCCGGCCACCCGAACCCAGTCGTACCGGATTCCGGGGCCGCGCGGCATCACCTGGCGCGCCTACGGATTCTGCGAACGGCACAACCCGCCGCCCACCGCCGAGGGACTTGTGTACCGGCTCGGACGGCCACCGGCGCTCAGCTACGACGTGCCGCTTGCGCCGGAATGGGCGGAGATCTATTTTCTGCTGGGGACCCTCGCGTTCGCCCTCTGGTGCGTGTGCATGTGGCGATGGGCGCGCGCGCTCGTGCCGCCCGGCCGCCAGTGGCTGCTGGCGGCAACGCATCTGCTCATTGCGGGTGGGTTGTGGCTCTATTGAACCGGCGCTTTGCGCAGCACCAGCACCGCGTTCAGGCCGCCGAACGCGAATGAATTCGAAAGGGCGTACTCCACCTCGGCGCGCCGCGAGCAGTTGGCCACAATATCGAGCGCGCACTCCGGGTCGGGTTCGTTGAAGTTGGCGGTGGGCGGCAGGAAGTTATCGCGCAGCGCCAGCACGGTAGCCAGGCATTCCAGTGCGGCGGCCGCCCCCAGTGCGTGGCCGTGCATGGATTTTGTCGAACTCACCGGCACACGGCTTGCGTGCTCGCCGAAAACATCGCGAATGGCGGCCGCTTCGGTGGCGTCATTCGCCGGCGTGGCAGTGCCGTGCGCGTTGATGTAGCCGATCTGTTTGGGTCCGAGGCCGGCATCTCGAAGCGCGGCGCGCATGGCGCGGGCGGCGCCTTCCGCCGAAGGCTGCGTGATGTGGCCGGCATCCGCCGACATGCCGAATCCTACAATTTCCGCGTGAACGGGGGCGCCGCGAGCGATCGCGGCATCGAGTGGCTCCAGCACGAACATGGCGGCGCCTTCGCCCAGGATCATGCCGCGGCGGTCTTTCGAAAACGGCCGGCAGGTATCGGGCGAAACCACCCGCATCGCCTCCCATGCTTTCAAGATCCCGAAGCTGAACGGAGCTTCACTGCCGCCGGTGATGGCCAGGTCCGTCATGCCGCTGCGAATCATGCAAAACGCCTGGCCGATGGCATGCGCGGCCGACGAACAGGCCGTGGAAATGGTGAAAGCGGGGCCGGTGATGCCGAATTCCATGGAGATGTGGCTCGCGCCGGCATTCGCCATGGTCTTCGGAATCGTGAGCGGGTGCACGCGGTTGTGGCCCAGCTTATAAACCTCATGGAAGCCGATGTCTTCCGTGTTCTGGCCGCCTACGCACGATCCGGTAACGATGGCCGCCGTTTCCCGCAGTTTGGGCGTCCACTCGATTCCCGCGCCGGCCACCGCCTCGCGCGCGGCGATCACGGCGAATTGGGCGAAGCGGTCCAGAAAATCGGCCTGCCGGTCTTCAAAGTAGGGCTGATGGCCGTAGCCGCGCACTTCCGCGCCGTTTTTGAAACGGAGCGCCGAAGTATCGGCCGATTCGATGGGGCCGATGCCCGTACGGCCCTGGCAGAGGGAAGCGGCGAATTGGGGAACGGTGCGGCCCAGCGCGCAGATGGCGCCCATGCCGGTGATGGCGACGCGGCGCATGCTATTTGCCGGCCGTGGCGTCGGCGGCAGTAGCGGGCGCGGCGGGCGCGCCGCCGCCCTTGGCGGCCACCAGTTTGGCTACTCCCTCCACCATCTGCCGCACGTTGCGAACTTCGCGCACATCGTCGTCGGGGATGTTGATATCGAACTCGTTTTCGAGCGCGAACAGAATCTCCACCGCGTCCATGGAATCGATGTTCAACTGCTGAAACTCGCTGTCGATGGTCACCTGTTCCAGGGAAATTCGTTTGGAAGTAGCGATGGCCTTCAGGACGCGTTGCGTGAGTTCTTCGGAGGACATAAGAGATTGTCTAACGTTTCGAATTCATATCCCTGGTCTAGCAGCAGCGGAACCAGCCGCCGCAACGCCTCCAGGGTAACGCCGATATCGGGCCGCTCGCGCAGTTCGCGTCCGTCATGCAAACAAATAATCGCCCCGCTGGAAACGCCGCTCACGACGCGCGCCGCCACCCGGCCGGCGGCGCTACGGCCCCCCGAACCGGTCTCGTTCCAATCATATCCGATAACGGTCCACATCACGGCGCGCAGGTCGAGGCGGCGAAGCGCCCCGCGCAGTCCAAACCAGCGCACCCCATAAGGAGCCCGGAACCAGACGGGCGCGGCGCCGGTGTGCTCGGCGATGGCGTCCTGGGCGCGCCGCAAATCCTGTTCGATCGCGCCGCCCGGCGGGAACCCAAATCGCGGATTGCAGAATAGGAGGTGCCTGTAGCTGTGATTGCCAATGGCGTGGCCTGCTTCCCGCACCGCGCGCGCCGCGCCGGGCAGGCGGTCCACATTTGCGCCGATCTGAAAGAAGGTGGCGCGCACGCCCTGGCGATCCAGGATTTCGAGCACACGGGGAGTGCCTTCGCTCGGCCCGTCGTCGAACGTTAGCGCCAGCGCGCGGCGCTCGCGGCTCCCGCGCCAAATGGAAGGACCGAACACTTGCGAGGAGCGTCCGCGCACCGCCCAAGCCATGAACCCGGCGGCTCCCGCGCCGGCGGCGGCAAGAGCTTTCCAGCGGGTGGGCGCGGCCATAGAGAGCTTATTGTAGCGGGGCGAGGGCGGGCCGCAGGGGCCAGTCCGGAAGCTTCTTACTCCCACTCGATCGTGCCGGGAGGTTTGTGCGTCAGGTCGTAGAACACCGCGCAGATGCCGTCCTGCGCCAGCAACTCGCGGAAAATTTCGGCCAGCAGCACCTCAGGCATCGATGCGGATTGGGCGGTCATGCCGTCCACCGATTCCACCGGCCGGAGCACGATCGAATCCGGGCGGTCCGGCGTACCTAGCGGAATCAGAATCACGGGGAACTGCCACACGGCCCGATCGAATCCGCTCTCCTGAGAGAGCCGGCGCACCGCCGCGTCGGCGGCGCGGAGCCGTTCCAGGCGGTCGGCGGTTAGGGAGCAGCGGCGCACCCGCAACGTATCTATCGGATCGTGAGTTGCTATGGTAGCCATTACGCGATTCACGTCGCGGCGCGAGTTGATAATCTCGGTTCCTGCCTGGTGATCGAGGCGCGGAATGGCCAGCACCGGCGCATAGCTGCGCTCATCGCCCTGCACGCCCACCGAATGGACCGGCACGATCCAACCAAACTCGCCTTCCGCAACCGGAACCCGGCAAACCGGCGCTTCCATTTCGGAACAGAGACAACGGACAGCAAGCCCGGGGCCGGGGAACGGGTGGCGGTCGAGCAGTTCGGCGGGCAAGCCCAGTTCGCGGCCCACCGCGCGCACCTCATCCTTGTATAGCGATTTCAGCGGCTCGACTACGCGTCCCGCGGCCATCAGCTTCTGAATGCCGGCCACGCGGTTGTGATGCGTTTTGATGATCGAGGCTTTGGCCGTGCCTCCCGATTCGATCGTATCGGGATAGATTGTGCCCTGGCCTAAAATCCACTCTTCATCCAGCAGGCGCCGGGCTTCGATGATCTCTTCCTGCACACGCACGAACTCTTCGCCGATGATGTGCCGCTTCCGTTCCGGGTCGGCGATGCCCTCCAACGCCGCCAAAAAGCGCTCGGAGGCGTGCTCCACGCAAACGCCCGGCAGGCGCGACACGAAATCGGTTTCGCCCGCGCGCATCAGGCCCGTATCCACGTAAACGCCGCGGACGCGGTCTTCGCCTAAGGCGCGGGAGCAAAGCGCGAAAGCCACCGAGGAATCCACACCGCCGCTGACGAAGAAGAACACCTTGCGCGCGCCGGCATAATCGCGGATTTCCTGCTCGATCGCGGGAACGCTGTGGCTGGGGTCCCAATCCGCCGCGCAGCCGCAGATGCGAAACAGAAAGTTGGAGAGAAATTCCAGGCCGCGCGTGGTGTGGACCACTTCCGGATGGAATTGCACGCCGTACAGCCTGCGCTCCGGCGCGGCCACCGCGGCCACCGGGCAGGTGGCGGTGCGGCCGACGATGGAAAACCCCTGAGGTACCGAGGCGACCATATCGCGATGGCTCATCCAGATTTGCTGCGGGCCGGAGAGGCCGCCGAACAGCGGATCGGAAGTGGCCTCCAGTTCGAGCGTCGCCAGCCCGTATTCGCCCCTGTGCCCTCTTTGGACCGCGCCGCCCAACAGATGCGCCATCAGTTGCTGGCCGTAACAAATTCCCAGCACCGCCTGGCCGGACGAAAAAATCGCCGGATCCACGGTGGGGCTGCCCGCGTCGTAAACGCTGCTCGGGCCACCGGAAATGATCAGGCCTTTAGCGGAAGCCAGGTCTTCCGCGCGGGTCTCGCTCGGCCGGATTTCCGCCAACACACCGAGATCGCGGATTTTGCGCGCGATCAGGTGACAATACTGGCCGCCCGCGTCCAAAACGACAATCTGCGGATCTGGATTCAAACCTTTGCGCTCTCTGCCCCCTCGGCGCTCCCCGGTTCTGACTCTTGTCTTGGCTTTCTCAGCGTCTCTGCGCCTTTGCGGTGAATCTACTGCCTCGCCAGCGAAGCCGATTGCGAACCGTGATTGGCCATGCGCTGCGCCACAATCTTCTTCGCTGTTTCCACCAGCGCCCGCGCCTTCGGCATGGCTTCCACCGCGCGCTCCACTTCCGGATCGGTTTGCGCCATCACGCGGTCGCTCTCATCTTTGTTGAATGCCGTGATGTACATTTCAATTGCCAGGCCCCGTTTCATCCAGTCGCGATCCAGCGTGAACTGCGATTCCTGGAAATCATAGCCCTCCTTCACCAGATAATCGTGAAACTCCGTCAGGGTGGTCTCATCCGGCATCCAGCCTTTGGGCAGGTTCGTATCGTGCGTAGCGAAGTAGTGGCGTGTAAAGTTGAAGAATGCGCTCTTGCGACTCAGTTGCGTCTCGAACGCATCCAGGGCCGGCGGCTCGTACTTCTCGTCCGGAGTGATGCCGCCTCCGCCGTACACGGTGCGGCCGGAATCGGTCATCTTCACATCCAGCGGGTTGCGCGCGTTGTCGTCCTTGTGGAAGTAGTAATCGTAGAACGAGCGGTTGGAATAATCACGCTGGATGAGGCGTCCGCTGGGCGTGTAGAAGTGCGCGGTCGTCAGCGCCAGCCCCGTGTTTTCCGAAAGGGGGTACACCGTCTGAACCAAGCCTTTGCCGAACGTGGTTTCGCCCAGTATCCAGCCGCGATCGTGATCCTGCAGCGCTCCGGAAACAATCTCCGCGGCGGAAGCGGTGAAGCGGTTCACCAGCGCCACAATGGGGTAGTCGCGCCCGTGATTGCCTACGCGCGCCACGTATGGCTTTTCCGGTGAACTGCGGCCGCGATGCGAAACGATCGTTTGGCCCTTTTGGAGAAAGTGATCGGCAACCGCGACGCCTTCATTCAGCAGGCCGCCCGGATTGTCGCGCAAGTCCAGCACCAGCCCTTTGATGTTGTTCTCGCCGAGCCGCTTGAAATTGTCTTCCATCTCGCGGCTGGTGGTTTCGCCGAAGCTGTTGATCTTCATGTACGCAATGCCCGGCTTTACCCAGAAGGCATCTTGCACGCTGGGCCGCTTCACCTCGTCGCGAATCACCGTGAAACTGATGGGTTGCGCGGTTCCTTCCCGAATGACACCGATTTTCACCGGCGTTCCGCGTGGACCCTTGAGCAGGTCGGCGATCTCGGTGCTGTTCATGTTGTCGGTGGGCTTATCGTTGACAAAAGCGATGATATCGCCGGGGCGCAGGCCGGCTCTGTACGCGGGCGAACCGGGAAACGGAGCCATCACCATCGTCTTCCCATTCCGGGTGCCCACCAGCATCCCGACGCCGTAGTAGTGGCCGCGTTGATCGTCGCGCAGCGCCTGGTACTCCTTCGGGTCGAAGAAATTCGAGTGCGGATCGAGCGTGCGCAGCATTCCCGGAATGGCGCCCTTATAGATGGCCTTGTCTGCATCCACACGGGTGGCGAAATTCTGCTCTACCAGCGCGTAGACTTTCGTGAAGTTTTGCTCGGTTGAAGAAAGGCCCTCCGGCGAATTGGTAGCCGCGGCTGCTACGGAAACCTTGGATCCATAAATACCGCCCAGCGCGCAACAGACGACCAGAATCGACAGCAAAACAAAAAAGGAGCGCCCTCGTAAGGCCATCAGGAAAACCGTCCTTGTTGCAAGTATATCGTACCTGTTTACTTGGACGCCGAGCCGCGCGGCATGGGTGCGCGACCCGCGCGCGGGCGGCATTGACGCCAGCCGTTTCAAACAAATCCGGAAAAGCAGATCGAGCGCTTCCGAATCTGGAAGAGCGGCGTCCGATTGCACTGTATCATCTGCGGTTTAGCGGTGGCACGCGGGTTGCACGCCTGGGGCCGTGGGTCTTACGAGGTTTTAAACTTTGGTGCGTTGCCTCCACAGGCACTCTTGCCGGCCCCGCCGCGCTCCATCTGCTGTGGCGGGGCTTTTTGTTTGTTCCTGCGCTTCCTGATAATCTGATTTTTTTTCCACGACATTTTCCGGGATCGTTATGGGCTACTACGCGCGCTGGATGGACCGCTGGGAGCGGCGGCTGGCCAGCCGCGATACGGACCGCGTGGTGCGGCCGTTCGAGTGGGGAGCCGAATGGCTGGATCGGATCGAGTTCCCCCGCTGCCGCCACGCCGCTGGCGCGGCGGCGAAACTGCCGCTGTTTGTGCAGGAGGCGCTGCGCGATTCCGACCGCTTCTATGCTTATGAGCCGCCGCGCGAATTCCGGCTAGCCGGCAACCGCCTCACCTTCCCCAGTCCGGTGACCTCCGGTTATCCGGAAAACGATACCGTGCACGCGCTCTGGATGCCGGCCAAAAACGACCGTGGCCGCGCCCTCATCGTGCTGCCGCAGTGGAATTCCGGGCCGGATGGGCACGTGGGTCTGGGCAAGCTGCTGAACCGGTTCGGCATCAGTGCGCTGCGCATGACCATGGCCTATCACGCGGAACGCAAACCCAAAGAAACCGCGCGCGCCGATTACCATGTTTCGAGCAACATCGGCCGCACCATTCACGCTTCCCGTCAATCGGTGATCGATGCGCGCGCCTGCCTGGACTGGCTGACCGGCCGCGGCTATTCGCGCGTAGGCGTGCTGGGAACGAGCCTGGGTTCCTGCATGGCATTCCTCGCCGCCGCTCACGACCAGCGCGTCCGGTTGGGCATCTTCAACCATGTGGCCATGTATTTCGCCGACGTGGTATGGACCGGCCTTTCCACCCGCCATATTCGCGAGGGATTCGGGGACACGGTCAACCACAAAGAACTGCGGCACTACTGGTCCGTGATCAGCCCGGCATCGTTTCTTCATCGCATCAGTGGGCGCGATATGCGCAGCCTGCTCATCTGGGCGCGGCACGATAGCAGCTTTCTCCCGGTTTATTCGCGGCAGGTGCTCGAAACCTTTCGCGAGTTGCGCCTGCCGCACGAAGTCTTCACGCTGCCGTGCGGGCATTACACCACCGGCCGGTTCCCATTCAACTGGATGGATGGCTTGGCCATGTGCCGCTTTGCCGCGCGCTATTTGTAGCCCGGCATTTTCCCGCCCGTTCCCGGCCTCGCCGCGCTAACTTGGTAGGCATGGCGATTCATCCGCTCGCGGGCCAGCCCGCCCCGGTTTCCATGCTGGTCGACGTACCCCGGCTGATTACGGCCTATTACACGCAAAAGCCAGACGTATCGATCGCCTCGCAAAAAGTCAGCTTCGGTACTAGCGGCCATCGCGGCTCGGCCTTCCAGTGTTCGTTCAATGAAGCGCACATCCTGGCCATCACGCAGGCCATTTGCGAATATCGCGCGGCCCACGGCGCCACCGGGCCGCTGTTCCTGGCCAAGGATACGCACGCGCTTTCCGAGCCGGCCTTCGCCGGCGCGCTCGAAGTGCTGGCGGCGAACTCGGTGGAAGTGCTGGTGGACCAGGACCTCGGGTACACCCCCACGCCGGCGCTTTCGCACGCCATCCTCACCTGCAATCGCGGGCGGCAGAATGGCCTGGCGGATGGAATCGTGATCACGCCGTCTCACAATCCGCCGGAGGATGGCGGATTCAAATACAACCCTCCTAGCGGCGGTCCGGCCGATACGCATATCACGAAGTGGATTCAGGACCGCGCCAATGCCATTTTGGCCGGCGGCTTGCGCGAAGTGCGGCGATGCCCTTTTCCGGCCGCGCTCGCGGGGGCGCGGCGGCACGATTATATCGGCGAGTACGTGGGCGATTTGCCTTCCGTGGTGGACATGGAGGCCATTCGCGGCGCGCGCCTGAAATTGTGCGCGGACCCGCTCGGCGGCGCGGGCGTGGCGTATTGGGGGCGGATCGCCGAGCGCTACGGCCTCGACATGACGGTGCAGCACGCTGCCGTCGATCCCACTTTCCGCTTCCTGCACGTGGATTGGGATGGCAAGATCCGCATGGATTGCTCCTCGCCCTACGCCATGGCCGGTCTGATTGCGCTCAAAGATAAATTCGACCTCGCCTTCGCCTGCGATACCGACCACGACCGGCACGGAATCGTAACGCGCAGCGCCGGATTGCTCAATCCGAATCATTATCTGGCCGCGGCGATCTCATACCTGTATGCGAACCGGCCGCGGTGGAGCGCGGCAGCCGGGGTAGGGAAGACCATGGTTTCGAGCAGCATCATCGATCGCGTGGCCGTGATGCTCGGCCGGCGCCTGGCGGAAGTGCCGGTGGGCTTTAAGTGGTTTGTAGACGGGCTGCTCGATGGCTCGCTCGGCTTCGGCGGCGAGGAAAGCGCGGGCGCATCGTTTTTGCGGCGCGATGGCGCCGTCTGGTCCACCGATAAAGACGGCCTGATCATGGGCCTTCTGGCCGCCGAGATGCTCGCGCGCGCCGGCAAGGATCCCGGCGAAATCTATGCCGGTCTCACCGAGCAGTTCGGCGCTCCGGTCTACGAACGCATCGATGCGCCGGCCACGGCCGCGCAGAAGACGAAGCTCGCGGCGCTCGCCCCCGAGCAGGTCGCCGCAAAGGAACTGGCCGGCGATCCCGTCCAAACTATTCTTTCCAAGGCTCCGGCCAATGGCGCGCCGCTGGGCGGCATCAAAGTGATTACCGCGCGCGGCTGGTTCGCCGCCCGGCCTTCCGGCACCGAGGAAGTCTACAAGATTTATGCCGAAAGCTTCGCGGGCGAGGACCACCTCCACCAGATCCAACGGGAGGCGCAGAAGCTGATTGCGAACGTAATCGG
>Ga0070737_10001002_pt1 | contig 46152 bp, 44 predicted proteins | sample Coa_R1_10_FD_66438 | JGI IMG/M metagenome (GOLD analysis project Ga0070737, IMG submission 66438) | Surface soil microbial communities from Centralia Pennsylvania, which are recovering from an underground coalmine fire - Coalmine... | ecosystem: Environmental > Terrestrial > Soil > Unclassified... | reverse complement strand
GCCGGCTTCCGGTGTTTCCGGAAGCGTTGCCGCCGGTCCGGTGAACACGGAAGGGACACGATTACAATGAATGCGGACCATCAGAACCCTGATCCCGAGCGGCTCGCCATAGAACGCGAGCATGAAGAGTTGGCGCAGCGCATCTTACAGAGCATCGGCGAACGTGACCGCGACGCGCTCACCCGCTACTATCTTGAGGGACAAACGCCTGAACGAATCTGCCGTGAGATGGGACTCACGGAAGATCAGTTCCGGCTTATCAAATCGGGAGTAAAGGCGCGATTCGTAGAACTTGCGAAACGCTCAATAGAAAGGCGTCGGTCAAGCCGATAGCATTGTTGCGTGGGTTAGGGGCTTTATTGCGCACGCTGAGAAGCTGGAGAGGGGCGGCCCTGGTTGTACTGAATCGCGGGCCGCTTTTGCCATTGGTGCCCGCACGCCCCGCAGCGCTTCTCGCCGTCGTGGAGAGTAGCAATGCAGGTAGCGTCACACTCAGGACAACTGATCGCCTCCGCCGGCCGGGCATCGATCAAGCCTGTCGGCGGAGGCATTTTTGCTTTGAGCTCCGCCTCCATTTCCGCCTGCTTTCCCCCGAGGTAGACGATCAGACCATGCGGCAGCCTGGCCGATTCGCGAATCACTGACCACGCCAATGCCAGCGACATCACGGCGTCATCGTGCGCGCCGCCGGGCGCGCTGTACCGCAACATCCCGCCCGGTAGCTGCTCGCACCCGAAAGCCTGAAGCTCCCCGAGCAATACGGGATCATTCAGAATGGCGATGGTGCGCTGCTCGAAGGCCAACTGAAGGGCCTCGATAATCTCAGCCTTCGAAGCGTTCGTGGTGGTGAACGCTTTGACTGGTAGGCCGTCACGCTGTAACTGTTCGATTATCGGCTGCCCAATAGAGTTCGACTCAGCGATAATCTCCGACGGGCGCCAGCGATCATACAACGCCTGGAGCCGGCCGCGCTGCACAACGTAATCGACTTTGTTGGAGCGATCCATTTCCACCATGCATCGAGCCGTCACATCAAGTACGGTGAATACCGTGTAGTCGTTGCTTCTTCCCCAGTCGCAACCAATCACGTAATCGTGCTCTGCCTCCGGGCTGTCCTTGCGCTCTGCGGTCGCGCACTCCATGACGTACCGGAAGACGGCGCCTTCCCAGTTCACGAACTGAGCGAGAAATTCCTGTGAAAATGCGGACTCTGTCATGTCCTGCCGCGCGGCCTCAATTTCTTCGGCCGCAATGTGCGGGTTGCTGGCTGTCGGCATCTGCCAGCTTGCCCAGTCTTCTCGCTCGGGGTCCTGCCCGCGGTCAAAGAAGGTTTTGAAGTCGTTCATGCCCCGTGGAGTGGACATGAAAAACGCTTCGCCCCGGTAATCTGCGAGAGTTGGTCGGATCGCATTCTCCCAGGCCTGGCGGAGTTCGCGCACCAGGGCGGCCTCATCCACGATGACAAGCTTGAACGCGCGTCCGCGGACGGTGTCGCTCACGTCCGCATCGAGCGAGAATCCAGTGATCGATCCGCCGCCGCGGATTTCGAGCCGCATTTCTGCATTGCTCCGGGCGGTAATCACTGGCGCGAGAATCTCCTGAATACCGCGCCATGCCTCCTGTTGTAGCTTGTATGTGGGCGCGAACCATGCGGCCGGGAAGCCTTCCAAGACGGGCTTTACGATCCGATCAATCGCTAGGCGAGTCTTCCCCCAGCGCCGGCCGCAACACAAAACGTTGAAGCGCTTGGCTTCGGCGATCACCTGGCGTTGCGCGGCGTGCGGCGATGGCAGTTCGATACTGAGGCGGCCTTTCATGCTGCCCTCCGCGTCTGCCTTCTCGCCAGCGCAACGGTGAGGCGCCGGCCACAATATCGTGTCCCGTTCACCCCGGCAATTGCGCGTTCGGCGGTCTCTCGGTCCCCAATGGTCACGAATGCAACGCCAGAAGGTAGGCCCTTCGCGGTCAGCATCATGCGCACGTGCTTTACCTCGCCAAAGGGGGAGAACAGGGCGCTCAGATCCTCAGGAGTGGCACCGTAGTCCACGCCGGAGACATAGATGCTCTGGTAGCGCGTCTCCGGCCGATCCTTCGGTGTGGCGGATGGCTTCCGCCTCGGGCTGTTCGCAAGTTTAACCTCGATTATCCGGCCGTCCCATTCGCACCCATCGAGACCTTCGATTGCTTTGTGGGCCGCATGTGGATCGGCCATCAGCACGAAGCCGAAATGGCGCGATAGACCTGTATTCTTATCCCTGACCACCTCGGTTCCAAGAACGTCTCCATGATAGGAGAACCACTCCTCAAGCGTGTTCTCGTCTACTGAGTCGGGCAGTCCGCCGACGAAAATGTTTGTTGCCATAGGTTCTCCGATGTGAAATAAAAAGCCCCGCCAATCGCGCCAGGAGCCCCCAGGCGATTTGCGGGGCAGGGAAACGGTGTTGGGAAGATCAGCCGCGAGCTTGAATCGCTCGCTGGACAGTGCCGTGGGACAGCCCCAGAGCCTCGCTAATCTCGCGGATGCTGCTGCCGCTGTCCTTCATCGCCCACACCTTCGAGCGGTCAAATACGAGCCGTTTCCGGCCCAACGTCACGCCCTTGGCGCGCGCCCGGTCCAAACCGGCTTTGATTCGCGCCCGGATGCGTTGCCGCTCTAATTCGGCAATCTTTGCGACGAAGGCAGCCAGCAAGTCGCCGAATTCGCTGGTGGTGTCAATGAATGGCTCCTGATAGCTGCGATACCGGACGCCATACCCGCTCAGCCGCTTCAGGTTCGTGAGCACCGGGACGATACCTTCCCTTGAGAAGCGATCCACTGACCAAAACAACAAAATATCGAACTGCCGCTTGGCCGCGGCCTCCATCATGCGCAAGAACTCGGGCCGATCCGCCTTCGAGCCGCTTTCGTGGTCGATAAACTCGCCAGCGACTTCCCAGTTCTGGGTAGCGGCGAACTCCCTGAGTTGGCGAAGTTGGGTCTCTGGATTCTGTAAGCCCCGTTCCTTCTTGGTGCTCACTCGGGCGTACAAAACACAGCGCAGTTTCTTCATGGCCCATCATTGTACCAAAATCAACTGATTTTGGACAGAAGAAGCCGCGACGATAGACCAGTTCTTCCGTGGCTTGCGGCTGTCCTTTCTGCCGCTGCCTGTATGCCCGGACGCGTTCGGTCGAATTGTCCTCGCGCTCGCGCTGCACTTGGCGCCGCTCCCATGCCGCGAGGCGGCTGCTGGCAATCATGCCCCTGTCTTCAAAGGCTCTGAGGATTCCGGAAACGTACTCAGTTTCGTATTCGAGGGAAACCGCTATCTCTTCGGCGTCTATGCCTTCAATGGAACCCCGGCCCTTGTGTTGCGATGCGAAGTCCAAGGCGGCCAACCAGACGGCTACAACATCGCCGCGCTTTGCGCCGCATCTCTTTGCGATTACCGCAAACTTCGGGTCATAGGGCATTCCGTGGTAAACGCGGTACCAGGCCATCCGAATACCGCTGGAAGTGTCTGTTCTCTGCATCTCGCCCCCCTTTGAGCGAATCCCCTTTGTTGAAATCAGCGGCCGCCAACCGGCAAAGGGTTCCGGCTTTCGCCCCGTCGGGCTAGGCGGGCCGCTGTGCTGTGGGTTTCTTGGGCCTTTATGAAGGCGGCCAAGTTCCCAGCAGTTCCAAAAGAACTCCGAAAACAATTCGGCCCGCGCAATGCCTCAACATCGGCGGGCCGTAGCGTCATGAACTGTTCGAAATATGTTAAGTGCTTAGGGTTCCATTTACGAACGCTGTTTTCGGCTGTTGTTCAGTCAAGCGAGCCATGATTTTCAGTAACTTAGGGTCCTAGAATCCCGCTGTAGCGCATGCCGTACAAGCAGGAGGTCCGCGGTTCGAGCCCGCGACCGCCCACCATCAAAACCGGCGAACGCGCCACCCCAATCATGGAAAAGGCCGCCCGACGAACCGGACGGCCCCTTAAGGCCAGGAGGCATACCCTCCCTCCTTCCGAATTGGCGGTGGAATTCAACCTATTCAGCGCCGATTTTCTGTCCTTCCAGTCCGATCGCCCGAACTGGAATTTTAACCGCTAATCCCTGACTCCATTTTCCCACGGATTCTTCTCTAACTCAAGGCTTGCGGCGCCGCTGTCTGTATCGTGGTGAACCGCGATTCGGCGTTTACTGGATAGCCAGCCGGGGCCACTCCTCAATCTTGATGCGCGCCACAAGAGTTGTACCGCCCTTGCCATCGGGGCCAAATATCAGGGCTTCTCCATCTGTGAGGTTTCGGGTGAACTCCGGAAAGGCGCGGGTCATGTTCGGCATATGGGTCACGATTAAGGTATTCGTGCCGGAAGGAAACTGCCCGGCCCGCTTCTTCAGCCATTCAGCCTGTGCGTCCGTGGACGCTTGCATGCTTCGGCCGTTGTCGCCCAATTCCGGAATTGGCGTAGATTTGCCCAATTGTGCGAGTCTCACGGTTTCGAGAGCGCGATAAGCCGGGCTGGAGAGAATTTCACCGATGGGAATCCGCAGCGCGCGCAGCGCTCGTCCCATGGCCGCGGCGGCGGCCCGGCCCTTTTCATCGAGCTGCCGCTCACGATTCCGGTTACCGGGGTCGGCGGTTTTTGCATCGGGTGGCTGCTGCGGCGAACTGGCATGGCGCATCACGATGACATACCCGCCATGGCGAAGAGCTTCGACCAACGCCTCGCCTGCCAGCATGGACGCGGCGCTCGCGGCCGGCAGGGCGCAGGCGTTCAGGAACACGGCTGGAACCAAATGGGAGAGACGCCATTGCGAATGCATGAAAAACCCCTCGCCGAATCATGGTACCGGGAGTAGGGCGGCGCTGTCCACGAGTCACTGCGGAGGAAACCCCGGATTCCACGGTGCGCGGCGACTGCGGTGCCTGCAAGCGGTTTCCCGAAGATTCGCTCCGCTCCGTCGCGCGCGCCTCGATTCATTTCGGGAAATGGCCTCCCACGAGACTGGGATCCTGCAGGAGGTGAATTTGGCTGATGGCCGTGGCCGCTGTGACCGCGGACGGGTCCTCACCAGCAAGCGGCGCCCCACGCGCGGACCGTAGGCTTCACGGACACCGCTCAGGCCGGAAGGCAATCTGGCCGATAGACAGCAGACCCGGTTCGGCGCTTCACCGAAAGCTTACATTGGAAGGATGCCCCGGCTACTTGAGGAAATTTATCGATTGCAACGCGATTTGACCGAAATCGATAACGATGAGCAGCGGCTCTTGAAGATGTTTGCCAACCTGTTCGAGAGCCACTATGAAGTTCCTGAACCGCGAAACCGGCTGGCGTTTAAGGAGTACGAGAAAGTTCCTGGACGATGGGAGCTACTGGACGGCATGCTCCGGGATTATTGAAGGCGGAGCAACCTCGGAGGAGGCCGTGGCGCTGTCTGGGATATGCGCGTGCGGGCGTCGGATGAGCCAGAGCACGGCGGGGACGGCGTTTAGTGATATGGTTAGCACTTGAACGAGACCGGATGGGAACGCGAAGTTTTTTTTCCTTGCTGCTCGTTGGGTTTGGAGCATTGATTCTGTCTCCACAATGCGATGCACAGGGGCGGGGTGCCACGGGCACTCGAGAGCTGAAGCCGCAAACATTTGCAGTGTTAGCGCAGCTCATGAGGGGCATTCTGTTTCCCGCGTCGAATGTGATCTTCGCCGCTCAGGGGGAAAACCCCGCCGACGTGAAGCCTGCAAAAGATCCGTCGACAGCGACTGATCTTTTAGACGGCTCCTATGGACAATGGGAGGCAGTCGAGAACAGCGCTTTGGCCATCGCCGAGGCCGCCAACCTCCTGATTCTTCCAGGCCGGAAGTGCTCAAACGGTCTGGACGTTCCCTTGAAGAACCCGGACTGGTCCCAGTTCGTTCAGGGGCTACGGGAGGCCGCCCTGACTGCGTACAAAGCGGCCGAATCCAAGAATCAAGAGAAAATGGTTGGCGCTGCTGCTACGCTAAACGCGGCCTGCGCCAATTGCCACGATAGATATCGAGTTGCGAACGACTTGGTGCCGGGCATAGAGAAGGCCAACCGCGCGGATCGTTGTAAGTAGCGTGCTTCCGGCCCGCTCCGGCCAAATCTTTCTATTAAGAAAACTTATGTGTGATCCTGCTTGCATTTCCGAAACTTGTCGGGTAAACTCGTTCTAAGCTCTTCCATGAGTTACCTTTCGCGAGACCGGTCGATAACTGAAGTGCTTTTCCGAGCTCTCGCTATTCCCGTAAGCATTAATATTCTTAGCGTAGTCATCGTATCCGGCCCCGCTTAGGCCGGCCGGAACCGAGGTTCCTGAGGCCATCAGCGGGGCGGAAACAAACCCGGCTGATGGCCTTTTTCGTTTGATAGGCAATTTTTCTGAGGCGCATGAAATGTCGAATTTAATGAGCGGCGCGAGAATGCTGCTGGAATGCCTTTCGAGGGAAGGCGTGGACGTCATGTTCGGCTATCCGGGCGGCGTGACCCTTCCTTTTTACGACTGCCTGTACGACCACCCGATCCGGCATGTGCTGGTGCGGCATGAAGAAAACGCCGCTTTTGCCGCGGAAGGCTACGCCCGCACGACCGGGAAGGTAGGCGTGTGCTGTGCCACTTCCGGGCCGGGCGCCACCAATCTCACCACAGGCCTGGTGGACGCCATGATGGATTCCATTCCCATCGTGGCCATCACCGGACAAGTGTCCTCTAAGCTCATCGGCAGCGACGCTTTTCAGGAGGCCGACACGTTCGGCATCACCCGCTCCTGCACCAAGCACAATTACCTGGTGAAGCGTCTCGAAGACCTGCCGCAGATCGTGCATGAGGCCTTTTACGTCGCCTCGAGCGGTCGGCCCGGCCCGGTGCTCATCGATATTCCCAAGGACGTTTTCCAGGCCCAGGGCCACTATCAACCCATCTCCGCGATTCACCTTCCCGGGTACAAAGTGTTCACCGAAGGCCATACCGGCCAGATCCGGCGCGCCGTCCAGCTCATCCGCAAAGCGGAGCGCCCGCTGGTTTATTCGGGTGGCGGCATTGTGGCGGCGGGCGCGGCCGCTGAATTGCGGGAATTCGTGGAACTGACCGGCGCTCCCGTGGTGACGACGCTGATGGGTCTCGGTTCGCTTCCCTCCAATCATCCGTGCTTCGTCAGCATGCCCGGCATGCACGGCAGCTACGCGGCCAACATGGCGATGAGTAATGCCGACCTGTTGATCGCCCTGGGAGTCCGCTTCGACGATCGCGTCACTGGCCGCCTGGCTGCCTTCGCGCCGCACGCCAAGGTGATCCACGTGGATATCGACCCGGCGGAAATCGGCAAGAATCGCGCGCCCGATGTGCCCATCGTCGGCGATGTCAAGCATGTGCTCGAGCGCATCAACAAGGTGCTGGCCGAGAAACAGGTGGGGCAGGCGCTTTCGCCTGCCAAACCCGAAGCCGATTTCCATCTCACCTCCGCTCGCCGCTCCTGGTGGGACCAGATCCGCCAATGGAAGCAGGAGCATCCGCTCCAACCCGTCTTTTCCGATTCGGAAATCAAGCCCCAGCACCTTATGGCCGAAATCGACCGCCTCTCCGGCGGCGAAGCGATTGTCGCATCCGATGTCGGCCAGCACCAGATGTGGGCCGCGCAACTCCTTCGCTTCAATGAGCCGCGCCTCTGGCTGAATTCGGGCGGACTTGGTTCGATGGGCTTCGGCCTTCCCGCCGCGCTGGGCGCGCAATTTGCCCGCCCCGATAAGCTGGTCTTCGCGATCGTCGGCGACGGCGGCTTTCAAATGTCCATCCCCGAACTTGCCACCATCGCCAGCTACGGACTGCCTATCAAGATTGTCGTCATGAATAACGGCTATCTCGGCATGGTCCGCCAATGGCAGGAACTGTTCTACAACAACCGCCTGAGCGCCGTCACGCTCGATTGCTTCCCGGACGTGGAAAAGCTCGCCGCCGCCTACGGCTTCAAAGGCAAAACCGTGGATAAGCCATGGCAGCTCGCCGCCGCGCTCGAAGAAGCCGTGCGCGAACCGGGTCCTTATCTCTTGAACGTTCGTGTCTCGCCGCTCGAATGCGTTTACCCAATGGTGCCGGCCGGCGGGGCGATTAACGAAATGGTGCTCGGCCCGCCCGAGCCGGTCGCGGATGCGGTGAAATAACATGCTGCAAGTCATCTCTCTTCTACTCGAAAACAAGCCGGGAGCGCTGATGCGCGTCACCGGCCTGCTCAGCCAGCGGGGGTACAACATCGAAAGCCTTACGGTCGCCCGCACGCTTGATCCCGGCATTTCGCGCATGACCATCTCGGTCGAGGTCGATTCGGCCCTCCGCCAGCAGGTGATCAAACAGATGAACAAGCTGATCAACGTGCTCCAGGCCAACGACCTCACCGATTCACCTTCGGTCTTTCGCGAGCTGCTGCTGCTGCGCATTCACACATCTCAGGAATCCCGCACCGCCGTGTTGAAGGAGGCGGAGATTTTCGGCGGGCGGGTGGTGGATTCCTTTACAGAGGGTTTCGCCATCGAAGTCACCGGCGACCCGGAAAAACTGAATGAATTTGTCGATATTATGGGCAGCTACGGCGAAATCGAAGTGACCCGCTCCGGCATCCTCGCCATCGGACTGGAGCCGAAAAAGCTGCGCCTGCAGCCGCCGGTGCCGACAAAAGAGCTGGTCACTGAGACGCGATCCTAATTCTGAACAGAGCCGCTACCGTAAGGGAGCGGTGGGAGCCAACATGCCTAATCGTTATTACGAAAAAGACGGAAATCTCGATCTACTGAAAAATCGCACGGTGGCCATCATCGGCTACGGCAGCCAGGGCCATGCGCACGCGCTGAACCTGCGGGACTCGGGAGTCGATGTGGTCGTCGGTCTCTACCCGGGCAGCAAATCCTGGGCTAAGGCCGAAGCTTCCGGCCTGCGGGTCGCCAACGCGGGCGACGCCGCGAAGGAGGCGGATGTCGTGATGATTCTGGTTCACGACCATCTCCAGGCCGATCTCTATAACCAGCAGATCGCGCCCCACATGACTGCCGGCAAAACGCTGATGTTCGCGCACGGCTTTAATATCCACTTCAAGCTGATCACGCCGCCGCCCGATGTGGATGTTTCCATGATCGCCCCGAAAGCCCCCGGCCATCGCGTGCGCGAATTGTACGTCGAGGGTGTCGGCGTGCCCGCGCTAGTGGCGGTTCACCAGAATCCCTCCGGAAAAGCGCTCGAAAACGCCCTGGCCTATGCGCTCGCCCTCGGCTGCCTGAAAGCCGGCGTGATCGAAACCAACTTTCGCGAGGAGACCGAAACCGACCTCTTCGGCGAACAATCGGTCCTGTGCGGCGGCGTCAGCGCGCTGATTCGCGCGGGCTTCGATACGCTCGTGGAAGCGGGATACGCTCCGGAAATGGCTTATTTCGAATGCCTGCACGAAGTCAAGCTGATCGTGGACCTCATCTACGAAGGCGGCCTCAGCTACATGCGCTACTCCGTTTCCGATACCGCCGAATATGGCGATTACACGCGCGGCCCGCGCATCGTCAACGAGCAGACCCGCGCTGAAATGAAAAAAATCCTCGGCGAAATCCAATCCGGCGAATTTGCCCGCCAGTGGATGGAAGAGAATCGCACCGGCCGCAAGAAGTTCCTTGCCATGCGCGAAGCCGAGCGCAACACGCAGATCGAACAGGTGGGCCGCGAACTCCGTTCCATGATGACCTTCCTCAAAAAGAAAAAGGAAGCCGGCGTACCGGAAGATTCGCCCGCGCTGGCCGCCAGGAAATAGCGCGATGCGAATCTTCACTTTCGATACCACTCTCCGCGACGGCACCCAGGGGGAAGCCGTTTCCTTCTCGGTCGATGACAAGCTGGTCATCGCTCAAAAGCTCGACGAGCTCGGCATCGATTACATCGAGGGCGGATGGCCCGGCTCCAATCCGAAGGACAAAGAGTTCTTCAGCCGGGCCCGCGAGCTCGATCTGAAGCATTCACGCCTCACCGCCTTCGGCGCCACGCGCTTCGCCCGCAACCCCGTCGACGAGGACCGCAACGTGCGGGCGCTGGTGGAAGCCGGCACGCCCGTCGTTTCGATCTTTGGAAAAACCTGGGACCTGCACGTGAAGCGGGCCCTGGGCATTCCGCTCGAAGAGAACCTTAAATTGATCTCCGAAACCGTGAAGTATCTCAAGGACCACGGCAAGGAAGTCGTATACGACGCCGAACATTTCTTCGATGGGTACACCGCCGACGCCGCCTACGCGCTCGAAACGCTGGCCGCCGCAAAGGACGCCGGAGCCGACGTCCTTTGCCTCTGCGACACCAATGGCGGCAACATTCCCAGCCGCATCGAAGAAGTCGTCTCGGAAGTGCGCAAGCGCTTCGATGGCATTATCGGCATCCACACGCATAACGATTCCGATGTGGCCGTCGCCAATACCATCGCTGCCGTGGAAGCCGGCGCTACCCACGTGCAGGGCTGCCTGAACGGCTACGGCGAGCGCTGCGGCAATGCCAATCTCGCTTCTATTCTGGCGAATCTCGAACTCAAGCTCGGTCACACGACCATCGGCCCCGAGCGCCTCGCCGGCTTAGCTTCCGTTTGCCGCTTCATCGCCGAGCTGGCCAATCTGCCCGTCCGCAACGATCAGCCCTATGTAGGCAGAAGCGCCTTTGCGCACAAAGGCGGCGTGCATGTCAGCGCCGTATTGAAGGATTCGGCGACTTACGAGCACATCGCTCCGGAAAAAGTCGGCAATCGCCAGCGCGTACTGGTGAGCGATCTTTCCGGGCGCGGCAACATCATGTACAAGCTCAAGCAGCATGGCCTGGCCGACCGCCTGGATGAGAAGGCCCGCGTCGAACTGCTCGAGCGCGTCAAGCACCTCGAATACGAAGGTTACGAACTGGAAGCCGCCGAGGGCACTTTCGAACTTCTGGTGCGCGAAGCCCTGCAGCCGGGCATGCATTTCTTCGATGTGGACACCTATGAAGTAAGCACCCGCGCGGGCAGCCATGAGGGCACCCAAACTACGGCCACGGTCACGCTACGCACCGGCGATGGCGTCCATTCCGCCACCGCCTCCGGCCATGGCCCGTTCAATGCCTTGCACCTATGCCTGCGCAAGTGCCTTTCCAAGCTGTATCCCCAGATCACAGACGTCCGCCTCACCGACTACAAGGTGCGGGTGCTCGATTCGCGCAAAGGTACAGCCGCGAAAGTCCGCGTGCTAATCGAATGGTCCGATCACCGCAAAAGCTGGTCTACCGTGGGCGTCTCGGATAACATCATCGAAGCCAGTTGGAAAGCCCTGGTCGACGCCATCCGCCTGGAACTGATGCGCCTCACAGAGAGCGATCCCTCCATCGAGCGCGCCGTCGAAGATTACTGCTGGGGCGTGTAGGAATAACAGTATCATCGGCAACTCGCATGACTGGCCCAAGGTGCCGGCTAACTGCCGTTTTTAGCTTGATAAGTTGCCGTTCTATTGCCGAAAAGGGCGCAGAGTGTACACTTGCCCAATTACCTGCCGGCGGCGTTACTTCTCGCTCGGCGCACCCGGCGCGGCGCCCGGATCGCCTTGCGAGGAACCGATGAACAGTTTTCGGCCGTCGGTATACGTGATGACGCTGCCGTTGGCGCGGTGGGAAGCGTCTTTTGCCTGGAAGCCTTCCACCACGATTTCCGTGCCCGCTTCGAGGGAGTGCTTGTTGAAGCCGCGGCGGAGGAGCGAATTCGGCGCCGCGGCTTCAATCATCCATTCGGTGACCGTGCCATCGTCGCCTTTCACGTCGATGTGAATCCACGCGTGCGGGTTGATCCATTCCATTTTGGTAACGGTGCCTTTGAACTTCACCGGCTTTGTGGAATCGAACTCGGCCGCGAAAGCATGGTGTGCCCAAACCGGCAGGGCGGCGGTCAGCGCCACGCCCGCGGCAATCATGATCGAAATCGTTCTGTTCATCTTCAGTTTCCTTTCTTGGCTGCCGCTTCCGCCGCGGCCTTTTCCTTTGCCCGCGCTCCGCTGAGGGAATCGAACATGGCGTAATTGCCCTCATGGCACGCATACTCGAAATTCCGATAACCCGGTTCCTGCGTCAGAGGAAATGCAATTTTGAACGGCGCTACGTAAGTTTTCGGGTCATCCACCGTCACTTCGTAGCGCATCTCGTTCGGTCCCACGCGCGTGAAGCGCTCCACGAGTTTCAACGCATCGCTGGTGGGAGTGCCGCCGCCGTTGAGACCGATTCCAGTACGGTTACCCAGGAAATTAGTGGTCTCGACCACCAGCGTATTGCCCTCCCAGTGCCCGCGCGCATCGCCCATATAAGAGCGAATATTGGAGCTCTCGTGCGGCCGGCCGTCCAGCGGAATCACCCGCGCTTCATGCACCATCTCCTGCAAAATGGTGACGTATCCCTTGGCTTGCACGATCTGCTGGCCATTGCCGTAGATCACCGGGAGAATCGACCCCGTGACCCCGCGCGTGATGCAGCGGATGTACCAACTAAAATCCGTATAGGAATCGGCTTTGGGATTGTTGTTGCCCGCGCCTTCGGGAACGGGCCGGGCCTTGGCCTCGGGAAGCAGGTCGGGAGTCCTGCCGTTTGCCGGCTCCACCACAAGCGAAGTCTGCTTGCAGGGCCGGCGGGCGCGCTCGCCCCAGTGGGCGGGAGGCCCGGTGCCGACGCGCTGGTTGTTGGCTACGAATTCTTCGGAATCGGTTTCCCGCTGCTTTTCGAGGCGGCTCTCCCGCTGCGCCAGTTCCTGCTCGGTGTAATACAGCCGGTCGCCCAAATTGACGGGGCGGTTCAGCGGAGTGCCGATGCAATCGTCGCTGGTCCAGGTCCCTTGCAAATCGGGATCGCCCCAGGGCGTCTTCGGCTGCGTCCAGGTTTTGGCGGCCGGCGCAACTTTGGCGGCCTGTGCAAACACCGGCGCGGCGGCGCATGCCAAGCCGGCAGCCAGGGCTAGCGCACCCCAGAATCTCTGCTGCATACCCATCCCTCCTACTTCTTCACCAGATCCCCGTAAATCAACTGTTCCGCGTACTCCACGCATTTAAATTCGTTGAGCTGCGCGTTCTTCTCTTTGCGGCGATAAAACACCGTGCTGATTTTCCAGGGACGCGTATAGATGTTCTTGTCTTCGATGGTGGCTTCGTAATTGATATGGTCGGCATCGCCCAGGGTGAACCGCTCTACAACGTGCGTGTCTTCGGTTTGAAAGTTCCCCGCCCGGTCGTACCAGCTATTGCCGTTTAAACTACTCACGTCGACTACCAGGGTGTCGCCTTCCCAGTGGCCGTTGGAAGTGCCCATCCACGTGTCCACCGCGCCTTCTTTAAATTTGCCCATGTTCACCACCCGGTTCGCGGTCGCATATTCGTATGCGAAGGCAATGTCCTTGTTCGATTGAATGATCTGAAAAGGAAAAGGCATGTAGTTGGCGCGTGGAATGCCTGGCATGTAGCACTTCACTTCCGGATCGAGCTTCAGCCGGTTCTGGTAATTCTCCTGCTGCTTTTTGGCGGCGGCCGGTGTATAGGGAATTTCACCGTCTTCGACGATGCCCTGTCCCGCCGGCTCGGCTCCGGTGGCGCCCAGTTGAAAGAAAGGCCCCGGCGCTGAGCTGTGATCGCGGATGTCCCAATCGGCCGTACCCAGTGCCTCCCATAGGCCGGTGAAGTTCGGTTTCCCGTCCGGCATGCGGGGGATCTGGGCGGTCGTACGGTTCTGGGCGTGGCCCAACGCCAGGAGAATTACAAATGCCGCGGGTAGTGGAATACAGCTCTTGGGTGCTCCCATAATTCCGGCGATTATACATTGGCCGGATTCTGCTGGGAAGCCCCGGGGAGGGCAGGCTTCTCGCATAGTAATGAAAGCGATCTGCTAGATAGCGGACGAATCCTACGACGGACCCTCTAAAGACGCTGTTCCTCCCCTACCGACTCTCCGGTGCCCCGAATACCGGCTGGTTGTGAAAGACGCCTTGCCGGCCGCTCCGTCGATTGAAGTGGAGCCACCACTCGGGCGCACAAGCGCCGTGGCGGCCAGATCTTTCGATTGGAGATCCCATGAACATACAGAATTTTTGGAGGCGCCCCCAGATGGTTCTGCCGGCGGCGCTGCTGCTTGCGATGGGCGCGGTGGGTTTGGGAGAGGTCAACCGCCTGGTGCATCCACCGCTGGTTTTGAAGATGGCAAATCCGGACGAAGCTCCCAGCCGGACGGGCTTCGCGCCGGTCGTGAAGCGGGTGGTGCCGGCCGTAGTGAATATCTCGTCTTCGAAGGTAATTAAGACCTCCGGCGCGTTTCCGCAACTGCCGGACGATCCGTTTTTCCGCCAGTTCTTTGGGGATCAGAGTCCCTTTGGCGGCCGGCGACAGATGCCGGAGCAGCGTGAGCAGGGACTCGGCTCCGGAGTAATCATGACCCCCGATGGCTACATCCTCACGAATAATCACGTGGTGGATGGCGCTACCGATGTGCGCGTGACGCTCAAGGACAAGCGGGAATTCAAAGCCAAGGTGATCGGGACCGATCCCAAGAGCGACCTCGCGGTTGTGAAGATCGACGCCACTAATCTGCCGTGCATCACGGTTGGCGATTCGTCCAAGGTCGAAGTGGGCGATTACGCACTGGCGGTTGGCGATCCATTCGGTGTGGGGCAGACGGTCACCATGGGTATTGTGAGCGCCACGGGCCGCTCGAATCTGGGCATCGAAACCTACGAGGATTTCATCCAGACCGACGCGCCTATCAACCCCGGCAATTCCGGCGGAGCGCTGGTGAACGACCGCGGCGAGCTGATCGGCATCAACACAGCGATCATTTCCCATGGCTCCGGCGGCAACCAGGGAATCGGTTTCGCGATTCCGTCCGATATGGCCGTGAACGTGATGGAGCAGATCGTAAAGAACGGCAAAGTGGAGCGGGCTTACATGGGGATTCTGCCGCAAGACGTCACGCCCGAAATTGCCAAGGCGTTCGGCGCTAGCGAGCCGCGAGGCGCTCTGGTAGGCGATGTGACTCCTAATAGCCCGGCATCGAGGAGCGGGTTGGAGAGGGGCGACATCATTCTGGACGTCAATGGCAAACCCGTGGCGAACAGTAACGATTTGCGAATGAGAATTTCCATGATGGCGCCGGGAAGCGAGGCTAACCTCAAGATCTTCCGGCAGGGCGCGCACCGCGATATCACCGTGAAACTGGCCGAGATGCCCACCGAAGAGGCTTCGGCAGCGCGTCCAGGCAACGACTCGGGCAGTGAAAGCGCGCTGGCGGGCGTCTCTGTGGATAACCTGGATGCGGAAACGGCGCACGACCTCGGCCTTTCGGCGAATACGCCAGGCGTGGTGGTCACTAAGGTCGACCCATCGAGTGAAGCCGCCGATGCCGGCCTGCAGAAGGGTGATGTCATTCAAGAGGTCAACCGCAAGCCCGTGGCCAACACCCGGGATTTCGCGCGAGCGATGCGGGAATCGAGCAACCCGACGCTGCTGCTGGTGAACCGGAACGGCAATACCATGTACTTGGCTGTGTAGATGCGCTTGAAGCTAAGCGATTGCGGAAAGGACTGATACCGGCCCCCCTAAGGACACCGCGCCGCCCAAAAGATCGGTGCAAAGGTGTGGGGAACCGGCGCGCGGGCGCCACCCGTGGCCAAACGGCGCGTCCGGGGGAATCAAATCCTTTCCGCAACCCCATTGTGGCAGCCCGCCGCCCGATTCCAGTACTTCGAGTTCTCGCATTTTACCCGCAGGTGCGGCGCACTGGGTGGGGGTGCGAATCAGTTGGGTTTGCCAGATTCTGCGGACTCGACCCGCGCCGGAATGCCGTTGGCATCGAGCACCGTTCCCGGCTCGGTATGCGGCACGCGCAGGTAGGCGATGGCGGCGACTTGGGATGGAGGAGAGGATACGGCGGAGACAATCTCGCCCACTTCTTTGCCCTCGGCTGTCAGTTTGGTTCCGGGAGGGGGGACCGTAGAGGTTTCGATCACGAGCCGGACCAGTTTCTTGTTGACGTGGCCCTGGGCGCGAATGCGCTCGACGATTTCCTGGCCGATGTAGCAGCCCTTTTGAAAACTGACCGCGTGCATCTGCTGGGTTTCCTGCGGTAAGGAATTTTCGCGGAGATCTTCGCCGAAACGGGGGCGGCCGTTTTCGATGCGGACACGGCGGACATCGTCGGCCGTGGCAGGCACGACACGGGGACCAAGCGATGGAGGGTCGAAGGAGCGGGAGCCAAAGATGCGAAAGCCCGGCTGGCCAGTCACACTGATGTTAGCTACGGTGCATTCTCCCCACGGCTGGTGCGCATAAGGCTTGGCCGGGGTAGGAATGGCATTGGCGGCCAGCGCCTGGGCGGCGCCCGGACCTTCCACCCCGATCGAGCACGTTTCCCCAGTGATGTCTTCCACTTCCACCTGATCGGCAACCTTGTATTTCAGGATCAGACGCGGGAGGGTTTCGCGCAGTTCCGGTTCGGTATCGATGAGGAAATAATCGGGAAAACAGAATAGGGTCAGATCGGCCTGAATGCGCCCCTGAGGCGTGAGCAGGAAGGCGTAGCACCCATCGCCTGGCGTCAGTTTTTTGATGTCGTTGGTTGTAACGTTGTGCAACAGCCGGGCGCGGTCGCGGCCGGTAACGCGGAAGCGGCTGCGCGTGGAAAGATCAACCAGGGCAGTTCCATGGCGCAGGGCTTCATAGCCTGGAGTCATAGGGAGTGGAGCCGTTACTGAAACAATTGCTCCAGTGAGGCGGCGTCCAGCAATCGTTCGCCGAGATTCTCGAGCTGCGACGAGGAGAGCCCATTCAACCGGTCCAGAGCCCAGGCGGGGATAGGGCCGAAGCGCTTTTCCATCTGGCGGCGCAGCAGGGTGAGTTCGCCCTGATGCATGCCCTCTTCGCGGCCCTCTTCGCGGCCCTCTTTCCTCGCGTTGCGGATCATCGGGCCGATGAGACCGTGGGTCATGATGCTTTCGGTGATCGGCATTTTTTCTTTCTCCTCCTCCAGAATATCGTCGAGCCTTCGCAAACCTGCCAGGATCGTCAGGCGGGCCAGCGCCTCTTCCCGCTCCGCCTGCGGGAGCCTGGCGATCCGCTGAACCACGCGATGGACCACCGCGCGGGGATCGCGCAGTCTGGTAAGGATCGCAATCATATTATCGCCCACGCTCGGACTTTCCAGAAGGCGTTCGGTATCCAGGTCACGAATGTCCACCAGTTGGTAGGAATAGTGCAATGCCGGCCCGTTCAGTTCGGTTTGCATATTCAGCGGCGCGCGGCCGACGTATAGGACAATCTGGCGCGGGAACTGTTGGAATTGGCGAAAGACGCGGAGGCAATACTCGGCCATGCGCAAGGGCATGCGTGGGTCGTTTGAGGATTGCAGCTCGATGTGGAGAAGGCCTCCGGTTGCCGTTTCTCCCAGCAGATCCGCGCGCGTATTGCGGACTTCGGGAAGCTCCACGCTGAGCCAGCGCGTAACGGTGGTTCCGGCCAGTTCCCGCATGGTAACGTCGACGGATTGCAGGACCAGTTTGAAGGCAACGTCGTATTCGTGCATCGGCTTCTCTATTGTGCAATGTGCCTGGGGCCGCACTATGATTTGCGAGGGAACCGGAGTTCCATGCTATGCTCTCGAAGCGGATGAAGGCGGACAGCAAATCGGCAAAGCGGTGGGTGATTAGCGGACGAGTGCAGGGAGTTGGTTTCCGCTACTTTGCGCAGCGGGCGGCTACGGAACTGAACCTTACTGGATACGTGCGCAACCTGGAGGATGGCGGCGTGGAGGTTTACGCGGCCGGGCCAGCCGATCAACTGGCGCGCTTTGCCGCTTTGCTGCAGCGTGGGCCGCGGGGCGCGATGGTGCGGGCGGTCGAGGAGGAACCGGCCGAGGTGCTGGGTTACAACTTATTCGAGGTGGAACCTTGAGATTCGCCGCGCGGATATAGTGTTTAGCAGAGCACATGTGCCGCAGGACGGTGAACGGGGCCAGCAGACTCAGCCACTAGGCCTTGGTCCGCTACCGGCGGTCATCGCTGCGCTCGCCCATGCGGTAGGCGGCCAGGATGTCGCCGAACGAGATCACGCCCTTAAGTTCGCGGACATTGGTCCGGCTGACCACGGGCAAGACTTCGAGGCCGGACTGCGCCATGCGGCGCATCGCCATGTCGAGAGTGTGATCGAGGTGGACATGCGGAAATGTGGCGGCGACTAACTGTTCGATGGGTCCTGGCTCGGGGATCAGGTTGCGCAGTGGTTCGGCGCCGCGATTGGCTTGGAGCGCGTCTTCGATTTGCCGGGCGGTGAGCATGCCACGCAGCAAGCCGTTTTCCGCCACGGGCCAGGCGCCGGTCTTATCGGGTATGCGAGCCGCCGCTTGCTGAATCGTCTCAGCCGCATTCATCACGAGGGGGGCCGGACGGTAAGCGTTGCCTACCATCAGCAGAGCCTCGCGGGCGTGGCGGCCCAGCGGCAGGTGAATGCCATCCTGGTGCACAAGGGCCTCGTAAATGGGCTCTTCCTGGAGCTTGCTGGAGATGAAGTAAGCCACGAGGTTGGAAATCATCAGCGGGACGATGATGGCATAATCGCGCGTGGTCTCGAAAATCATAATGACCGAGGTGAGGGGGACGCGGATGATACCCGCGAAAGCCGCACCCATTCCGACCAGCGCATAGGCGCCCACGCTGGCGGTGTGATGGGGCATAACGAAGTGAGCCAGAGCTCCGACCGCGCCGCCGGTCATCGCGCCGATATAGAGGGCGGGACCAAAAATGCCTCCGGCATTGCCGGAGGCGTAACAATTGGAGGTTGCGATGAGCTTCAAGCAGGCCAGCAGGCCCATCATGCCGGCGGCAATTTGCCCATTGAGGGCCTGGCCAACGTAGTTATAGCCGACACCCAGGACGGGGGGGAAGAACCAGCCGAGGAGGCCGACCACCAAACCGCCCACGGCCGGGGCGGCCCACAAAAACGATTGCGGGATGCGCAGGAAGTACTTGCGCTGCCAAAGCAGGCCTTTTACGAAAGCCACGGAGACCAGGCCGCCAATGATGCCGAGCACGGCGTACCAGAGGAACTCGATGGGGCTGACCAGTTCATAGGCGGGCACATGGAACAGCGGCTCATCGCCGAGCAGCATGTGCAGCACCATCCAGGAGGTGGCGGAGCTGAGCACGATGGAACCGAGGACGGGGGCGTTCATATCGCCCATGACTTCTTCAAGCGAGAACAGCACGGCGGCGATGGGAGTATTGAAGGCCGCGGCGAGGGCAGCCGAAGCGCCGGCGGGGACGAGCGCCTTGATGCTGGTGGGCGTAAGACCGAAACGCCGGCCCAATACGGAAGCGATTCCCGCTCCGACCTGCACGGATGGCCCTTCGCGGCCCAGAGCGATGCCGCTGGCCAAGGCGAGCCCGGACATGGAGAATTTTCCGAAGACGGTGCGGAAGGCGATGTAACCGTCACGCAAAAACAGCGCGGTTTTCGTCTGGGGAATGCCGCTGCCGCGGGCATTGGGAAAATAGCGAGCCAGAAAGAAACCGGAGATCAGGGCTCCGGAGAACGGAATCAAAACGCGGCGCCAGGCTGGAACGCCCGAGGGATACAGGCGCGAACCGAGGTTCTCGGTAAGCAGAATAAACGCGACTACGACCAGCCCCACAACGGCGCCAATGACGACGGTTAAGAGCAGAAGAATGCGTTCTTCGTTGCGAGGCTTCGATGATAAATCCATCAACCCTCGACCAATCTTAAGTGGTTGGGGAGGATGGAGGAAACCGGGTGAACTTTTTCACAAAGATCACTTCATTGCCGCGTTCGTTATAAAGCAATTGATCAACCAGATTGCGGGCCATGAGGATGCCGAATCCACCGGGCCGCTGGCCCTGTTCGGCGCGGATTTCGACGTGGCGGGTGGGCGAATCGTCGGGATTCGAAACGGCGGCATGCTGGATTTTCTCGAAGGAAAATCCCTTTCCGGGATCGCGGATTTGCACCACGAGGGAGCCGGCGAGCCGCAGCAGGGAAACGCGCACGCGCTTGCGCGGATTCGATTTGCCGCCGTGTTCGATGCCGTTGAGGAGAAGTTCGCGAAAGGCGGAGGTGAAGTCTTCGGCGGCGTTGGGATCGAGATCGGCGGCCAGTTCACGGGCCAGGTGAGTGGCGCGCTCGGCGGCTTCGAGCTTGCACTGGATATCGAGCGTAACCCATTCGAGGCGCGCGGAAGTGAGGCGGATATCGTCGCGCCAGGCGGCGGAATCGAGCGCCTGCTGCACCATTTCGCCCAGATGAAGGCTGGAAAAAGGCAGATGCATATAGCCGTAAGCGCGGGAGCGAATGGCTTCGAGGGCGCGGGAGGGGCTGGCATCGCCGGTTACGATGACTTTTAGATCGGGACGGATGGTGTGGAAGCGGCGGAGCATCTTCAGAGGATCGGCTCCGTTTGTGCCGTAGCCGGTAATGGCCAAGTCGTAAGGCGCCGATCGGAGGTGGGCGAGAGCGTCGCCGGGGTGGGAAACACAATCGAGAGCGGCATGATGGTGCTCCAGCAGGCCGGCAAGCGATTCGCGAATGGGTTCGTCCCCAACCACCAGAAAGCGGCGCAGGCTCACAATTCCACTGTAACCAACTATGGCGTATTGGAAAACACGGAATAAGGTCTCAGACAAGTGGCGGCAAAAAGCGGGAAAATGGATGCGGGAGTGAGTAACCTCTGTATGCGGCAACGCATCTCACCATCTAGCTTGCGCATCCTCTTACTCGTATTGTCGGCGGCGTGTCTGGCGGAGGCCCAGATTGGCTATCCGGGCGGTCCGCTGCCGGGACAGTATCCGTATCCGGGAGGCGGTTATCCGTATCCGGGCCGGGCTCCGTATCCCGGCACGGGTGTTCCAGTTCCGGGATCGGGCGGGCGGCGGACGCCAACAGGGACCGCGGAGCAGCCGCTGGCGAGCTTTCACGGGAAGCTGAAGACGCTCGATGCGAAATCGCTGAGCCTGGAGATGGACGACTACCGGGTAGTGGAATTCCGGCTTACGTCAAAGACCAAATACTTCAAAAAGGGCGAGGAGATCAAAAAACCGGATTTCCAGCAGGGCGACCAGATCTCGGTCGAAGGGAACGAGGACAATACCGGACACCTGGTGGCGGCCAATGTTTACTGGGAGAGGGCGGGGGCTGCGGATTCGGCGGACAAGGATAACAAGCAAGGTAGCGAGCAGAACGGAGCGGTGCCGGATACGTGGAAAGACAAGCCGGTGGAAAGCGGCACGGAGAACGCGCCGCCGCCAGCGCCGCGGGATCCGGACGACCCCGGGCCGCCTACGCTGAAGCGGGGCAAGCCGGCGACGGTAAGCGCTGCGCCGCCACCTCCCCTGCCAGCCGATCCGGCGCAGACCAACTCGTCCGGCACACCGAAGGCGAAGGCCGCACAGCCGCAATCGCAGCAGCCCAAGCAAGTGGCTTCGAATCTGCCACCCGGCTCAGTTCCTTCACTCCCGCCGAACCCAGTCCCTCTACCGCCGGGGCAGGTGGACCTGCCTCCTAGCGGCACGGGCGTGCAGCAGCGGCCACAGGCGCAGGCGGGCTCTCAGCCCAACTTGGTGGAGTTGCCTAACGAGGGGACGATCAGCCGTCCGCGGCCGCGGCCGGCGCCGGATGGGCCGCCTGCCGGGGACGATTCGGCCGACGACCGGCTACCTGGTTTCAACCGGCAAATGGATCCTTTGATCCGCAAGGCGACCGAGGCCGCTTTGCAATTCACCGAGACTCTGCCGAATTATGTGTGCCAGGAAGTGGTCTCGCGGTATGAGAGCGAGACCAGCCCGGCCAGTTGGCACGCGCAAGACGTGGTCACCACCGATTTAGTTTACGATCAGGGCAAAGAAAACTATCGCAACATCATGGTCAACGGCAAGCCGCCCACGAAGCCGCTGGAAGACACGGGAGCCTGGTCGACGGGCGAGTTTGGCACGATGCTGATCGATTTGTTCTCGCCGGCGACGGACGCCGAATTTCATTTTCTGCGCGATGGCCGCACCAGCGGCGTGGATGCCAAGATTTATAATTTCTCGGTGCGGCGCGAGAATTCTCACTGGGATATCCACTTCGGCTCGCAAGCGTATACGCCGGCGTACGAAGGCTCGACTTGGATCGATCCGAAGACCGGGCGCGTGCTGCGCATTGAAATGGAGGCGAAAGGTTTGCCCAGCGGCTTTCCGAGCGATCACGTGGAATCCGCCACGGACTATGCCTACATTCGCCTGGGCGACACCCAGCAATACCTGCTGCCTACACACTCGGAGATTCTGAGCTGCCAGCGCGGCACCAACTATTGCAGCCGCAATTCGATTGACTTCCGCAACTATCACAAGTACACGGGCGAATCGAGCATTCAGTTCGGAGATGCGAAGTAGCGCTGCCCGGTGCTCGGGTTACCTAAGGATCGCCGCTCTGATCGAGCCAAGAATCAGCGGCCCACGCCGAAAGCCAGCAGCACGTTGCCCGGCATACCGCCGCGGCTTGGGTAACCGGACACGGTGAACAGCATGCCTCCCGCGACTATCGGCCCGGCGACATCGATAGAACCGCCGTGGCCCGGAATACCGTTGACGGTTCGGTATTGGCGGGCAGTATCGTAGTCCCAGACAATCTTGCCGTTGACCGTAGAATAGGCGCGCAGGTGGCCATCCTCGGATCCCGACCAGACTAAGCCGGGCGTGGAGGTGACGGCTGCGGATTGCGCGGGGCTGCAGGGGCGGCGGGCGCCGCAGCCGGGGGGCGGGGTTTGCCAGATGCGCTCGCCATTATCGATGCGGAAGGCGAAAAGCCCGCCGCCTTTGTTGGGATCGAGCTGGTAGGTGCGGTCGTTGCTATTGGGCTTGAGCGCCAATTGGAAACGAATATCGGAGAGAGCAACGTACATATTGCGGCCGTCGCTGGCGGAACCCCACTCGATTCCACCCACTGTACCGCCTTCGCCAATACGCGATTGCCAGAGAGTTTTGCCGCGCTGATCGGGGTCGACTGCATAAACCACAGCGGATTTCTGCCCAAGCAGCAACTCGCGCTTGCCATTTGGCAGCGTCACCAGAATTGCCGAAGAGGCGAAGTCGAAGTCCGGTCCATCGGAATCCGGACAGTTCACTTTCCCGGGGAGCTGGCAAGAACTGTTCCAGGCGTCTTTGGCGGTGAATTGACGCGACCAGAGAATCTCGCCGGTAGACATCCGGAGAGAGACCAGCGCATCGCTCATGGATGTGGGCGGATCGGAGTAATTATCCCCGGTTGTGATGTACATCGTATCGCGTTCGGGATCGAGCGTCGGCGCTGTCCATACGCCCGCTCCGGAAGGACCGAAAGCCGTTGCTCCGTTTTTGGTTTTGGGGCGCGCTTTGGCAACTTCATCGATGGTGTGGCGCTTCCACAAAATTTTACCCGTGGTCGCGTCGAGCGCCGACTCGCTGCCGCGGAATGTGCAACAGTGATATCCGGCCGCGACCGATAAAGCCTCCTCACGCGATGCCGAACCGACATAGAGTTTACCCCGATAGAAGACCGGGGTAGCGGTGACGGTGGAGGCGGGGTGGTCATCGGGCCGCATTTTCCACAACTGTTTGCCGGTGTTGGCGTCGAGGGCGTAAACAAAACCGGCGGAGTCACCGAAGAACAGAGCCGGACCGGAGGCGATTTCTCCGGTGGCGATGCCTGAGCGCACCTGCGACTGCACTACAGTAGTCCAGTAGACGCAGCCCGTGGAGACGTCGAGCGCGTACACACTGCCATCCTGCCCGCCGGCAAAGATGCGCCCCCGGTAGATGGCGGGTTGTGAGCGCATGGTGGAAGTGTCGGGGAAAGCAAAGGCCCACTTGAGAGTGAGGCGGGGCAAGTCCTGCGCATCGATGCCGGCTTGTTTGGCGGATTGAAACCGCGTATTGGCGGGGCCGCCTCCCCAATCCGGCCAGGAGGGGCGATCGGAGGCTGTACCGATCGCACCGGCTTTGCATAAGTCGGGAATCTCTTCGCGTTTGCGCTGCAGGGTGACCGCGGTACCTAGGAAGGTGGCGATGCGGAGGCGCTCATCGGCGGATAGAGCCGCGGCCTGAGTCTGCATCACTCCGCTATCCAGGGTTCTTTGGATAGCGGCCGGAGTCATAGCCTTAAGTACGGGAAGTTGCGGGATGCGTCCATTGGCTCCGGCAGCAGACTGATGGCAGGTGGCGCAGTGCTTTTGAAAGAGTTGGCTGGCATAGGGGTCTTCCGCGGCAAAAGTAAGTACCTGCGCAAACAGTAAAGCTAAGCACAATCTCATATGGTTCCCTCCAGGCAGGCTGGAAGTATATCAGGTCCGGGCACAAGTTTCTTTGCCGGGAGAGTGCCGAATCGGTTAGTCTGGAATAGAGTCGAAAGTATAGGTCGCACACAGAAAGACGCAAACATGCCACAAAAACTAAGTGACGATTTAATCAGCGCCGCCATCGAGGGCTTTGAAGCGCAAAAGAGGCGGTTGGATGAGCAGATTCAGGAATTACGGGCGATGTTGCCGCGCAACGGCGCCACTGCGACGAGCGCCCCCAGCCGGGGACCGCGGAAACGGAGAAGAATGAGCGCCGAGGCGCGGCGCAGAATCGCCGAGGCGCAGCGGAAGCGCTGGGCCGCGATCCGCGGGGAATCCGGTTCCGCGCCGGCGAAACAGGCGCAGAAGCCAAAGAGGAAATTGAGCGCCGCCGGCCGGAAGCGGATCATAGAAGCGAACCGCAAGCGATGGGCGGCAGCGCGCGGCGCGGCTGTGAAGTCGGCGGGCGCATAATATTTGCGGGAAAGGGGCCTGGTCCTTTAAAGAGCGAGTAGCGGGCGCCGATAAGAACAGGCGAAGGAGATTTGCATGAGCGTTTCCCCCTGTTCGGGCAGCAGTTCCACATCAGCGGTTCAACCGCAGGCGCCCAGTAGCCGAAATAAGAGCACCGAAGCTCCGCAATCCCAGCAGCCGGAAGATACGGTGCACCTGAGCGCCCAAGCGCTGCAACAGCTTCAGGGTATGGATGCGGATGGAGACGGCGACGGGCACTAGTCTGACCGGGTGCCGTGTATGCCCCCCTGATCTGGGTGGTAATTTGACCGAAGTTACCGCTGTTGATTGTGGCTACCGGCGTGCTGAAGTTCACCGTATTCATGTAGCAACCTGCCTGTTGCCGGCGAGTCGTCCTGCCATTCCCAGTTCAGTATTCTCTACGTCGCTAATGCAGTGGGACCAGGTCTAGTTGGTCTAGTTCTGGGGCCAAGGACGCTTGACCAGAAGTACAGGACTCTCAAAGCGGGCGTCGATTTCATGCCGGATCCAGTCACCTTGTAGCAGTTGCAGAACGGCATGGCGACTGGCGCCACGCTTACGAGTGAGCCGCCGGTTTTCATCAACACGCCGCTCAGTCCGGGCAACCCGTACATCCACTCGGAAACGCCAAACGGGTTCGGCGCCATGGGGAAGCTGGATATTGCGGCCACTCTGGCGGCCGTGGCCCGGGAAGCGATCAATGTGGTGTGGTTCCAGAAGTGGTGGGTACACCTGCGCCACCGGCCGGAATCGGGCGGCGCGCCAGTCTATTCGAACCAGACAGGCCAAGGCAACACGGCCAGCAATACGGTGTCGATCCGGCACTACTCCAACAGCGCGTCAAGAACACCTCCGCGTCTCGGCGCGGTCGCGCAAAAACGGATCAAGTTGATCGTTTGTCCCGCCCTAAGTTGTTGATTTTTCGTAGAGCGGTGAAAGAAATCGGTAAAAAATTTACCGTTTTCGACGGGCGGGCATGCTCGACGCTACCCGAGCAGAGCCTCGACGTGCGCCGCCGGCGTGGAACCCAGGCCGGCAAGCTTATAGCCGCCATCGAGCACCGAAACCAGGACGGCCGCAGGCGCGATCGGCATACGACATAAATAGCGTTCTTTGGAATCTGGTTGTACGATTAGGTAGCGCGGTAGCAAAAGGCAGGTGGGTGCATGAGTAAACGACCTGGCGGGGAACTGGCAACCCGGCCGTTACACTTCTTCTGGATTTGCGACTGCTCGGGCTCGATGCAGGCGGACGGCAAGATTCAGTCGCTGAATAACGCAATCAAAGAAGCGATTCCGCACATGCAGAAAGCGGCGGACGAGAACCCGAACGCGGAGGTGCTGGTACGCGTGCTGCGGTTTTCCGATGGCGCGCAGTGGCACGTGGCGGAGGCGACGCGCGTGACGGATTTCCGCTGGACCGATCTCAAAGCAGACGGCATGACGGATATGGGGCGCGCGCTGACGCTGGTCGGCGAGCAACTACGGATTCCGCCGATGAGCGACCGGGCGTTGCCGCCGGTGCTGGTGCTGATTTCGGACGGGCAGCCGACCGACGATTTCGAAGCGGGCTTGCGCGCGCTGATGGATGTGCCGTGGGCCAAGCGCGCCGTACGGATCGCGATCGCGATCGGCGCGGATGCGGATCATGACACGCTGCGCAAATTCATCGGCAATGCCGAAATTCCGCTGTTGCAGGCGAATAACGCGGAGACGCTGGTGAATTACATCCGCTGGGCATCGACAGCGGTGCTGAAGGCGGCTTCTTCGCCCGCGAGCCAAAGCCGGCAGGCGGCAACGGCTTCCGGCAATGTGCCGGTGCCCGCCCCGCCGGCGGCGGGCACTCCGGCCGTGGGAGACGTCTGGTAGCAGGCATTCAAGGCATGGGAGGAATGTGGCAGGTCCTGGGCCGCAGCGTGCGGGGCGCGTCGCACCTGCGCTCGGGGCTTCCGAACCAGGATGCGATCGGCTGGCGGCGGAATGCCGATTGCGCGGGCGGGGTGCTGCTGGCGGTGGCCGACGGACACGGCAGCGCGAAGTGCTTTCGCAGCGATCACGGTTCGCGATTTGCGATTGATACGGCTATGGAGTTAATGGCTGCGCCGGGCGGGCTGGACCCGGAAGGACTGCCGCAAGAACTGGTGCGGCGGTGGCGGCGGAGTGTGGCGAAGCACCTGGCTGAGAAACCGATCGCGGCGAGCACACTGAAGCAACTGGAACGGAAACTGGGCAAGGACGCGCGGCGGGCGGTGGAGAACGATCCCGCTCTGGCGTACGGCTCGACGCTCGTGGCGGCAATGGTTTCAGATCGGGCGGTGTGGTATTTGCAGCTAGGCGATGGCGACATTCTGACGGTATCGGAAGATGGCAAAGTGGGGCGGCCCTGGGAGCGCGGCGAGGCGCGGATCGGCGATGAGACCGCCTCACTGGCAACCCGCGACGCCGCGCGGGAAGTGCGGATGCGGGTGACGAGCGCGTGGGAGGCCCTGCCGGCGCTCGTGCTGCTGGCGACCGACGGATACGCCAATTCGTTTCGCGAGGACGGAGGATTCCTGGCGGTTGGGGCGGATTTGCTGCGCATGATCCATACCCAAGGGATCGCGCCGGTTGACGAAAATCTGGAAGGGTGGCTGCGCGAAGCTTCGGAGTTGGGGAGCGGGGACGATATTACGGTGGGGTTGCTGTGGAGGTAGCGCTCGCAAGCGATGTAGCGGAAGTGGCGCGGCGGCGGCTGCGGGAGGCGATCGCGGTTTACGGGCGAGCCGCGTTTGCGGAGCCGCGGCGGTGCGAGGCGATCCTGCGCGACTGTTGTCCGAATGCGCCGCGCGAGGTGTTTCTGCTGGTCAGCGCGCTGCGGGAAAACGTGGCGGAGGAACTGAGCGCGGAGCAAACCGGTATGCCCGCGGAAGCGTTGGTCGCGAGACTGACACGGCGGCTGTCGGATCACCTGGGGCTTTCGGAGGATTCGGCGCGCTGGGCGGTGGAATCGTGGCGCTACGGGCTGGAGAATAATCCAGGGTTGCGCGCGGGGCGTGAAGCGATGGTGTTTCCGGCGGGTGAAGCGCGTGCGCGGAATGAGTCGCGTTTTGCAAGCGGGGGCGCGGCGGTGAACTGGCCCTGGCTGGGCACGTGCCTGGTGGCGATTGTGTCGGCGCTGGCGGGGTTGGGGACGGTAGTGGCTGCGAGCTTCTGCCATCTGTGGAGGACGTGGCCGGGAGGGCTGTTGGAGTGCGGCGCGCTGGCGTTCGTTTTGGCTGGCGCGGGATGCGGGCTGCGGCTGGCGCGGCGGGCGTTTGAGCAGATGACCCCGCCAGAGCATACGCTGCTCGATCCACGGACTGCGGCGTTTGCGCTCTTGCCGGAGGTGTTGATCCTGCTGGCGCTGCCGCTGGTAGCCGTCGGGGCGCCGTTCGCGTGGGTGATGGAGTGGTGGCTGGGATGGCACTTTGTAGGGGCGGCGCATGGGGCCGCATTCCATGTGGTGCGATCGATGGAGAGTCTTTGCCTGGGCGCTTTTCTGTACTTCTGGATCGGCGACATGACGCCGATTCAGGGGCGGATTGCGTGCTCGCTCGTAAGGCGGCGGTGACATGGCAGGGCTGGCGATCGCATTATTCTGCGTGGCTTACGTAGCCGCTTTGGTGCTCAGCTTGTATTTCGGAATCCGGCGGGAGTTGCGATGAGCCAGATTCTGCGAAAGGGGCAGAAAGTCACGGCGGAAGCGTCGCGCTTGGAGTGCGCGATCCTCGAATTGCTGGGCAGCGGCGGGCAGGGGGAGGTGTACCGCGCGGAGTGGGGCGGCCGGCAGGTGGCGCTCAAGTGGTATCTGCCGGGCTGCGCGACACTGCGGCAGCGCGCGCTCCTCGAGGCGCTGATCCGCAAGGGGCCCCCTACGAGCCGGTTTTTGTGGCCGCGGGAACTGGCATCGGCGCCGGGGGTTCCGGGATTCGGCTACATCATGGCGCTGCGCGAGGCCCGCTTTCGCGGAATCGCCGACCTGATGCGGCGGCGCATCGACCCGACCTTTCGCGCCCTGGCGACGGCGGGCTTCTGGCTGGCGCACAGCTTCCTCCACCTGCATTCGGAGGGATTCTGCTATCGCGACATCTCCTTCGGAAACATTTTCTTCGATCCCTGTTCCGGCGAGATTGCCATCGGCGACAACGACAATGTGACGGTGAATGGCGACCGGGAAAGCGGCATCCTGGGCACGCCGCGATTCATGGCGCCCGAAGTGGTGCGCGGCGATGCGCTGCCGAATACGGAGACGGACCTGTTTTCGCTCGCGGTCCTGTTGTTTTATTTGTTCCTGGTTCACCATCCACTGGAAGGGCGGCGCGAGCTGGCGATTCACAGCTTCGATTTGCCGGCGATGACCAAGCTGTACGGGGCCGAGCCGGTGTTCATTTTCGATCCGCGCAATCGCTCGAACGAGCCGGTTCCGGGGTATCACGATAACGCGCTGCTCTATTGGCCGATCTATCCGCGGTTTCTGCGGGATCTGTTCACGCGATCGTTCACCGAGGGTTTGCGATCTGTGCAAGCGCGGGTGCGGGAAGGAGAGTGGCGCGCGGCAATGATTCGGCTGCGCGATTCGATTCTGTATTGCCGGGCGTGCGGGGCGGAAAATTTTTACGATGGCGACGCCCTGCGGGCGAACGGAGGGCAGCCGGGCGCGTGCTGGAGTTGCGGGGCGCGCATCCAGTTGCCGTTCCGGCTGCGGGTGGGGAGGGCGACGGTGATGCTGAACCACGATACGCGGCTCTATCCGCATCACGTCGATGAGCAGACGCCGAACGATTTTTCGCGGCCGGTAGCGGAGGTGGCGGTGCATCCGGAGCACCCCGACGTTTGGGGATTGCGCAACCTGGACGATGTGAAATGGTCGTTATGCCAAGCGGCGGATCCGACTCCGGTGGAAGTGCTGCCGGGGCGGACGCTGCGGTTGGCCGCTGGGGTGCGGATTAACTTCGGGAAGGTGGAGGGCGAGGTGCGGCTTTGAGGAAGGACCGCCCGCGGGCTTCTCAGTTGTCGTTCGGCTTTTCCGCTTTGTCGATCACCAGCACGTCGACGGGGGCTTTGGTGGATTCGAGCCTCAGGCCCGCTTGCTGTTGGAACGCGGTGAAGAGGTCGGGCGGGGCATCAGGATCGCCGGGTGCTGTCGCGGCCGGCGCATTGGGCCCGAGGACGGCGGCGAGTTGAGCGCGCTGCGCGGCATCGGGCGTATACTGCAGCGTGAGATTGTAGCGGGTTGTGCCCAGCCCGGTTTGATCGACCACGGGCTGATCGAGGACATTGGCCTGCAGCACGTGGGCGAGTTCCGTCATCGTGGCATTGCGCGCCAGCAATCGTCCCGGCGGCATACCGAAACTGGGAAGATCGGCCTGGCTGTCGCTTTTCTCGAGCTTGGGGCGGCCCTTGGCGATGGTGATGGCATAGACCGACAGCTCCTTCTTTTCGCGATGGAAGGCCAGTTCGAAGCGCTCGGCAAGTAACTTCTGCACCATGGCTTTTAGCTGCGTGCCGTTGGGGATGCCGGGCGTATCGGGTTTGGCGGTGATGTCGAATTTTTCGGTTTCCAGCCAAGCGGGTCCTTTGGTGATCTGGCGCGGATGAAGATCGTAGGCGAACTTGATCAGGTCACTGAGAGAGGTGCTGGTGGTGTTCAGCATGCCGCTGCGGTTTACCAGCAGTGAGAAACCTCTTCCGGGCTTGGCCGGCTTTATGGTGGAGACTTCAAACGAGGGCTTGGCATCAGTGGGCATCACCTGCGGTGGCGGCAGCGGGGCTGGAATGTTCCACTCGGTCTCCGGGGTCGCACGCACGAGGGTGAGAGGGAACTTCATGCCTAATTGCTCCCAAGTGCCGGTGATCGTGTTTCCGTCGGCGCTCAGCTTACCGTCGTAAGTGCCGTTGATAGGGGCAATCTTGATCTTGACGCTCGAGCCATCCTGCTCGATCGAGCTGGCGTTGATGGGCTGGCCGCCCTGGTCAATGATGTACATTACGGCCTTCAATTTGTCGTCTTCGAGCGAAATCTTATAGACGGTCCGGAGTTCCTGGGGACCCGCTTTGAGTGTGCCCTGCCAGGTTCCGATGATGTTTTGCGCATGCAGCGCGGCTGCGGCGAGCGCTGCGAAAAGGACGATGCGAAACTTCTTCACGGGCCCTCCTTATTCTTGGGGCGCTACTTACTGTGGCACTACGGCACAATCACAATCGGCGCCTGCCAGAACGCCGCCTTGTGCGCCGTCGGGTTCAGCACCGTTACCTGGCAAGTGTACGCGCCTACCGACAGTTTTTCGAGCGGCAGGCTGAATTTGAGCGGAATCGTTTTCAGGCGATTATTCAGGGCTTCCGAGAATTGAATGGGCGCGGTTTCAAAGGCTTTGGTCTGGTTGCGATAGAAGGTCACGAACGCGACCAGCGGCTGGACCTTTTCCACTCCCTGCTCATACGCCTGCAAATACACGTATAAATCGCGCCCTTTGCGGAAGACGCGCGTGACGCTGGGAATGAGCTTCTGGCCTTCCTGATCGAGCGGATTGACGGATTCGGTCTTGCCCTTGTCCTTGGCGGCGTTGAAGATGGCATCCTTAAGCTCGACGCGCTGGCTGCTCAACACGACGGAGCTGATGGCCACCCGCTTGGTTTCCTTATTCAAGTTGGGAACCACGAACGTGGTTTCGAAGGTGCCGATGCGGCCGGTCTCGTCGTCGCGCGCCAGGAACTTCAATTTGCACTTGCAGGGCAGCAGCGTGAAGCCGGTATCGTATTCGATGGGGCGGGTGGCCAACTCGGCGGCGGTGGAATCGGTCAGCTTGATATTTACTTTGTCGCGCACGTTGGTAAGAGTAGTGCCGAATTCATCTTTGATTTCGCCGATGAAATCGAGCTGGGTGTGTTCGGCGCCGCCTTTTTTGGCCAGCGCCAGCTCGCTGCCGGGAATTTTGACCACGAGCGGGACGAAGTACTCGGCGCCGTTCAGTTGAAAGTAGTCGAGTTCGAGAGCGATGGTGAGTTCCGTAATGGGGTCGGGCAGCATGAGCGCGTCTTCGAGCTGGCGCTCTTTATCGGCGGCGGTGAACTTGCCGAAGACCTTGCCGGCGAAGTAGCCCTGGCGGTAATCGAGGGCGGCGGTTTCGCGGTTTAGCGTGATTTTGACGCGGCGGAACTTGCCATTGAGCGCGGCGTTGCTGGTGTAGTAGCCGATGACGTAGTAACTGGAGAAGGACTGCTGGGCCTGCACCATGCCGCGGGTGAGGTCGTTGTAATCGAGCAGGGCCTTGCCGCCCGTATCCGCGGCCAGCGCATAGAGAGTATCCTGCGAACGCTGGAAACTGGTGTTGGCGGCGAGGGCGGAAGCGCCGCTGTACATGCCAACGCCGCCAGGCGAGCCCTTGGTGGCGTCGCCCAGGGGCGCCTGCGCAACCAGGCCGCGGGCGTCGATAGCCCACATCTGCACGCCGGCGCGAATGGCCGCGTTGATTGTGGCGTGCAATTGCGCCTGGTTATCCACCCCGTTCAGGCGCAGGCCGCTGGCGAAATAGAGCAGCGCCTTTTTCTCGTTGAGCTGGCCGAGCATGTGGGCGGCGGTCTGCAGGGCGCTCAACTGGCGGTCGGTGTTGAAGATGTTGAATTCGGAGTCGTCCTGGCCGAAGGCGGCGCCGGTATCGGCGGTGCTGGCGTCATTGGTAGTATCGGCGTCTTCGTCTTCGCCTACGATCAGGGTTCCGATGATGCTCAGAAGCCGGTCGCGATCGTCCGTGAAATCCTGGAGGACACGCACGGCGCTGCCCTGGTATTCCATCAAAGCGACGAGATCGGCGGAAGTCATCTGGGTGGCGATGAATTTTTTGGCGGCATCGAAGGCGCGGATCTGGTCGGCGATAGGCATCGCGCTCAGGTCGAAGTAGATGGCCAGCAGGCGCTTATCGCGGTAGCGGATATCGTCAGGCTTTTCCGGCGCGATTTGGGAGTTGGGCAGTTTGGGCAGGGGCGCGACGTTGATATCGGCGTTTTTGGTGTCGGAAGCCGGCCCTCTGGAGGGCAGGGGAGCGGTGGGCAGTTTCTGGTATTCGAAAAATTTGATGGTTTGCGGCACGCCGTCTTCGGTGACCGTGAAGTCTTCCGCTTTGAGGCCTTCGATGGGATTGCCGCTTTTGTCTTTCACTCCGACGGTTTCCACTACCAACTGCGTGCTGGTCTGGAAAGTGGCCCCAGTGGCCGGCGCGGCGGCGTTTTGGCCGATGGTCTGGGCCGAAAGAAGGAGACAGGAGACAGGAGTCAGAAGACAGGAGACGGGAGCCAGAAACCTTCTCATTCTCATAGTCAGAACCTCAGTCTTACGGTGGTTTGCATGCTGCGCATGGGGTTGGTGGCGTTGGGCAGGCCGAATTGGGCTCCGGGGCCGTTGCTGGTGAAAGTCGTGTTCCAGCTTGGGAACGTGACGTGATTGAGCGGGTTGACCGAATCGACCCGCACATCCAGATTGAAGCGGTCGTTCAGACGAAACGTGCGGGCCAGGGAAGCGTTCCAGGAAAACTGCGCCGGCCCGGTAATGGAATTGCGTCCGGCATTGCCCCATTGGCCGGAAGGCGGAGGGGCGTAGGCATCCGGGTTGAGAGCGAGGCCACCCTGCGCCGCGTAGAGCGGCGCGCCGGTGTACTCGGGCCGTTGGGTGCCGGTGATCCCGGTGTTTCTGACGGCGGTGAAATATACGGGAGAGAGGGGCAGTCCGGTGCCGGCGGTGAGATTGCTTAAGAAGGTCCACTCTTTAAACAGGGCGCCGCGCCAGCCGCCCAGCAGAGTGCCCCCGCCGAGCCCCATGCCGGTAGTGTATTGCGTAATGAAGTTGACCAGGTGGCGTTGATCGAAATTGGAGAGACCGCGCTCGGCGGCAAGATCGAGCCAGTTCTGGGCAATTACGGCCGAACCCTGGCTGCTGGCGGCGCTGTTTGCCGATGCCGTGTTAGAGCCGGCGCCTGAGCCGGTGCCCCCGGTGGCGCCGCTCCCGGGGCCTCCGGCCATGACACTCTGGCCGCGCCCGCCTAGCGAGGAGTCGTCGATGGCTTTGGCGTAGGTGTAATCCAGTTCGGCGGTGAAGCCGTTGTGCAGACGGCGGCGCAACTGCAGCATGCCGGCTTCGCGCGTGGAATTGCCGTTAGAAGTGAGATAAATGAAGCCCGTGGGGCAGGTGGGGCAGGGATTGGTTGCGCCTTGAGGATAGGTATTCGGCAAAAATTCCTGCATGCCGCGCGTGCCCTTAGTCCCGAGATAGGTGGCGATCAGCACCAGCGAGCCGGGCAGATCGCGCTGCACCGAAACATCCCAAATCTGGGCGTAACCGATGCGGAAATTCGGATCGACGGCGAACGTGTTCGCGGTGATATTGGGCGAGCCGTTGAAGCCGTTGGCGAGAGTGAGCGGATCGGCCGGGCTGTTCGATACGCTCAGGCTTTTCGAGAGCGGCGACTGCTGGGCCATTTGCGAAACGATCGGAAAGTAAACCGAGGTGTTGTAGTAGACGCCGTAACCGCCCCGCGCCACCACCGACGAGGCGGGTAGAGGACGCCAGGAAAACCCGATGCGCGGTTCGATGGCATGCTTATCCGGCTTGATGAGCGAATTCGGAAGGCCGGCCTGGCTGGCCGAAAGGCACCCGGCATTATTGGCGGCGGCATTGCCGGCTGCGAGCGCGGTGCCGCACACCGGAGTCACGCCGTTGAAGCCGGGCGCGATATCCAGGTTGACCAGGCGGCCGTACTTTTCGCTGATGGGCGACCAATATTCCCAGCGCGCGCCTGCGTTAATGGTGAGCACGGGCGAGACGCGCCAATCATCGGTGAAAAAGGCATCGTAATTTCCGGCCCGAAAATATTTATCGGCGTTGCCAAAGGCGATGGAACTGGTATCGGGAACGCCCAGCAGGAAATCGGCGAAATCGTAGCCTGCGGCGGCGCCGGTGAAGCCAAAGGTGCCGCGCGGGTCCTGCTGGGAGAGCATGTTGAAATCCTGGCGGCGGAAATCGCCGCCGAAAGAGAGATTGTGCCGGCCGCGGTTCCAAAGGCCGCTGAAGCTGAGCGCGGTAGTTTGATTGCGCGTGAAGGCGGGAATGGCATCGGTGAGGGGCTGAACGCCGCTCGCGAAATTCAGGTTCGGCGGACCCCAGTAGGTAGGCTGTTGATAGTCGCCGATAATTCCGGCATCGCCGGCGATGTTCTCGCGGTCTTCGAAAAACGGTGTGGTGCGCTGTGTCTGGCGCGTATACTGAATCCCGAACGTGCCGAAGAAGCGGGAGGAAAAGCGATGGCGCCAGTTGACCATGGCGTTCAGGCCGAGCGTGCGGCCGGTATCGAGAAAGTCGAAAATGCTGGGCGTATCGTTGCGTGTGCTCTGAAAGGCGAAAATTCCGAAGAGCTGGTTGGAGTTGCTAAGCACCTCGTTGACGCGCGATTGCAGTGCGTCCGAGTGGGTGGTGGTGGTGAGCGGCGCCTGGTAGTTGAACGCGCCTCCGGTGAAATTCGGTAACGGGTAGAGCGCCAGCAGGGCGCGCGCCTGCGGGCTGATGCGGCTCGAAGGGATAATATTCCCGGCGAAGGGCTGGCCCGTGGTGGGGTCGGTGATGGTGACCGGCCGGCCTGCGTTGAGCGCCTGGGAGAAATCGCCGGCGCGCTCGGCGGCGGTGGGCATGAGGGCGGATTGCGCGGTTTCGGTGCGGTTGCGTGTCCACTGGTAATTCAAAAAGATATTGGGCGCGTGCAGGCCGTTGTGCAGCAGGTGTGGAATCTGCAAAGGGCCACCGAAAGAGGCGCTGCCGGTAAACTGATTGATATTGGGGCGGGGTGTATCCTGTCCGGTAAGGGAGTAGGGGCGGGCATCGAGCGCCGAATTGTTGAGGTTGAACCCGATGTTGCCGTTATAAAGAGATCGGCCGCCCCGCCGGTTGTTCCCAAACGCGGCGTTGGTGGCAAACGGCGAGCTGGCGGCGTTATTGGCGGTGCCGTTGATGAGGAACCCATCGGTGGCACGCTGGGCGAGATCGCTGTTCGGTTGCGCGACGGACGCATCGGGAGCAAGAGGCGGCGCGGTGGCGTTCACCTCGGCCCGCTGAAATGGGGTTTGGGTATTAGTGGGGCCTGTAGGGACGTTCTTCGGCTTGCGCGATTTCTTCTGGCCGCTGGCCGCCGTTGTGGCCGCGGGCGCGGCAGCGGGCGTGGTAGTGGTGGAGAGGGACGGTGTTACAGAGACAGCTTCGATTTCGCCGAGAGGTAGCATCTCGAGATCCCATTGGGCCGCCGGCGCGCCGGGCATGACGGCCACATCGCGATCGATTGCGGCGAACCCCACCATGGCGATATGGAATTTCCAGGTGCCCTCCGGCAGATCGGGAAATACGTAGTTGCCCTGGGCATCGGTGACGGCAGTGAAAGTCTTATCGCCCTGAGTGGCGGTGATGGCCACGCCAGGGACGGGCAGACCGCCGAATTCCACCGTGCCGCGATGTTCGGCGGCAGGGGCGCACCAAACACAGATGAGCAACAGGGCGGCGGCGAAGCTGGCTCGGTGGGGCACGCTAATTCTCCGAAGGTTTTTCTACACGATCGATGATGAGCACTTCAGCCGGACCCCTTTCGGATTCCAGACGAAGGCCAAGCTGCTCGATTAGCGCGGTAAAGATCGAGGGGCCGCTAACATCGGCCGCCGGCGCTGGTGCGGGTGGGGGCGGAATTAGACTCCCGTTGGTTGCGCGCAGCCCACCGCCGGGCTGTCGCATGAGCATGAACCGGCAGGGAGCGACAGGCCCGCAATCTTTGCCGCCAGGTTTGATGGAAGCTACCTCAAAAGTAAGCGGCGCGGCCGCGGGCTGTGCAAGCGCGGCAACGGCGGACACCAATAAAGCTGTACCAGCGCGAACGGCTTTCATTACGTCCTGGTCCCTCGTTTCCCTTAATGACGTTCGGAACCCCGCAATTGTGCCTTCAAGATTCAGATTAATTTTGTAAAGGCCGCCGCGGCGGATAACCGGCAGCCCGGTGACCTGCCCCGTTTTTCTCTAGCAATCGTAATTTGGAAATGCACCATTCATTCTGCTGGTCCCCGTAGCCATCCTGCTGGTGAGCTCGGAGCAGGTTTTGGCGAATTCCGCCGGCGTCCGGTAAGCCAGGCTGCTGTGCGGCCGGTCGCTGTTGTACGCAACCCTACCCGTTCTGCATGGGCCGGCCCGGCTGTATGGGAACGAGGGCGATGCCGCGGTCCTCGCACCACGCCAGAAAGTGACGGCTGGTGAACTCCGGGCCGTTGTCGCAGCGGATGCTCTTCGGCGCGCCACGCTCCGCCATCACCCGATCGAGCGCTCGCGTCACGCGCCCGCTTTCGATGCGGACGCCCACTTCGATGACCGGACACTCCCGCGTATAGCCATCCACCACGGTCAGCATGCGGATGCCGCGGCCGCTCGCCACCGCGTCAGAAACAAAATCCAGCCCCCACTCCTGGTTTGCCGCCGTCAGCGATGCCTCGCACCCACCGAACCCCGGCGCCGGCACTGGCGCGGCAAATGCCGGCTAGTGCGTCATCGCGTAGGTAACGTAATTCACTCCCAGGCGGATTGCCAGGTCCGAAAATTTCACCGGATAGCGCGGCGAATCCGCCCACTCCCACGCATCGCCCGTGTCCTGGTTGTAGTTGGCCACCACCATGATCCGGCCCTTGTCGTCGTAGATTCCGAACCAGTGGCCCACCGTTCCGCCGTTCTTCGAGCCCTCCCGGAGATGATCGTAGCCCGGGATCACATAACGGTCATTGATGTCGTAGACGGTGTGAAAGATCTGGTCGTCATTCGGAATGTCGACAATCGGCCGGTCGGGGAAGGCAAATTTGATGCGCTTTAGGAATTCCTGCAGCTCTTCGCTGCCGTGAAAGTCGTCGGCGAAAAAGAAGCCGCCGCGCAGCAGGTACTCGCGCAATAACTGACCTTCGTGCTCGGTTAAACCCCACTCGCCAGCCTGCACCGCGTAGAGCCAGGGCCAATCGTAAGCGTCGCCATCCTCCAGCAGTACCGGCTGCTCCACGGAGCGGACATGAATCCGGGTGAGGCGGCGCAAGGCCAGGGCGAAATGGCGGTCGGCGCGCGGGTAGTCCTGCGTCCACAGAGAAAGCCCCTCGCGGAAGTCGCCGGTGAAGCGGCCGGTGCGGCTGTAGCCATCGAGCGGCCCCGGCGGAAACATCAGCCGCGCGAATACCCACTCGGTCTTTTCGGCGTAATCGGGGGGCAGGGGAAACTCGCCGGTGTAGTATTCAGTCCCGGAGAATTCGCGAAAGGGCCGCTGAAATGCGTAAAGCGCGCCGAGAAACGCGAATCCGCACACCAACCCCCAGACTGCACTGCCCCGGCGCATCAACCTGAGCATATCACTGCCGGAACGGATCAGGCCGCGATATCATAGCCCCATGGCAAAAGCGGCGAATCCAATTCCACCCGGATTTCACACCATCACGCCCCACCTGAACGTGAAGGGCGCGGCCCAATACAGCGAGTTTTTGCAAAAGGCCTTCGGAGCGGTGGACGCCCTCTGGCGAAAAGCCATTGCCGCCGGCTGCACCGCGACCATGCCCTTAGCCGACCAGTTCTGGGGCGATCGCTACGGCCAGGTCAAAGACCCGTTCGGTTTCAACTGGTCTTTGGTTACCCGCAAAGAAGATCTCACGCCCGCGGAAGCGGAAGAGAGGCAGAGACAGGCGTTCTCGCGCAGTGGAGGCGGAGCGGCTTGATCGAATACGCCGAGGCGCCGCCCGAGGTCCGCGCCATTTACGACGACATCATGGCCACGCGCCAGACCGACTGGATCAATAACTTCTGGAAGGTGCTGGCCCACGATCTCCCTACGCTCCGCCGCACCTGGAATTCCGTGAAGGAGATCATGGCTCCCGGTGCGCTCGATTCGGTCACCAAGGAAATGATCTACTTGGCGGTTAGCGCCACCAATCAGTGCGGGTACTGCATCGCCTCGCACACCGCGGCCGCGCGCAAGGCCGGCATGAGCGATCTCATGCTGGCCGAACTGATGGCCGTAGTCGGCATGGCCAATGAAACCAACCGGCTGGCCAGCGGCTACCAGGTGCCCATCGACGAGCGCTTCCGGACATAGGTTTGTTGGTTATCCGGCCCCCGTTCCCCTCCTTAGGGCCATGGCAGTATTTTTTCGCTTTGCGATACTATTAACGAAGGCATGACGTTACGGGGAGTCGGCGCATTCTCTTCTCTCCTCTTTGTAACCTGTCCGCTGGCCGGTACGCCTATCCAGCCGAGGGTAAGGAGTAGTCGGGTGCCGGCATGGCGGGTGCCGCATGCTGGTTGATTTCGAACTAATTAAGCGTGCGCAAGGTGGTGATAGCGCGGCATTTAACGAAATCGTACTGGCCTACCGGAAACGTATTCTGGGGACCATTACCCGGCTGATCGCGCGCCCGGAGGATGTCGAGGATGTCGCCCAGGAAGTGTTTTTGCGGCTCTATTTCTCACTCGATCAACTCCGTACGCCGGAAGTCTTCGAGCCCTGGTTGTACCGCCTGACGGTGAACGCCGCGTACGATTACTTACGCAAGCAGCGCCGCCGCCAGGAGTACCGCATGTCGGACCTGTCGGAGCAGCAAATGATCATGGCCGACGCTCTGGCAGGGGGGAGGGCGGATCAGGACCAGCGGGAAGCCAGCAAGACCCGCGAAACTGTGGATGCCCTTTTGGGGGCGGTTTCCGAGGCTGATCGGATTCTGCTCGTGCTGAAGGAACTGGACGGGTTATCGCTGAAAGAGCTTGAAAAGATTTACAACATCAACGAGAATGCTTTAAAGGTCCGGTTATTCCGGGCCCGGCAGCGGGTTCTCAAAGCTTTCGAAGGGGTAACCAAGCGCAAGGAGCCGGCCAAGGCCGGTTAAAATTAGGATGGATTGGATGCAACCGGGCAGTGACGATCTGGATGCGCTGTTTCGCGCCTATCGTGAGGCGTGCCGGGCGCCCGAACCTTCGCCCGATTTTATGCCGAAGTTGTGGAGCCGCATCGAAGCGCGCCAAACCTTCACCTTCTCGTTCCGCCGCATGGCGAACGCCTTCCTCACGGCCGCGATGGCCGCTTCGCTGGCGCTGGGAGTGTACACCTCGCTGCCACACCGCACGGCCACCAATCCCTCCAACTATGCCAGTTACGTGGAGGCCCTGGCGGACGCCAATAGTATTGAAACCCCGGATATTGTGGCGCCCGTGAGATTAGACCTCTCCGGCCAGCAGTAGTCCGGTCCCGATTGGCTGAAATGGTTGGCTGAAGATGCCGAAATCGAGATTTACCGCGGCCCTTTATCTATCCCTCGTCTTTCTGAGCGGGGCACTGGTGGGCGGCCTTTCCTACCGTCTCTATGCCGTCAGCAGCGTCAACGCCGTCAACGGCAACCCCCGCCCGCCCCGGCTCAACCCGGAGGAGGCCCGGCGGCATTACATGGACGAGATCCGGACCAAAGTCAAGCTCGATGATCAGCAGGTCAGCCAGGTCAACCAGATTCTCGACGAGACCCGGGCCCAATACGACCAGATCCGCCAAAAGATGAACGCCGAGGGGCGCGCCATCTACCAACTACAAGGCGAAAAGATCGCCGCCATCCTCCGCGACGATCAAAAGCCTCTCTTTGCAGCCTTCCGGGCCGAGCGCGAACGCGTTCGCCAGCAACTGCGGGCCAAGCAAAAACAGCAGTAGGCGCTTCGGTAGCCCTGCAGTTATACCTGCACGTCGCGGAGGGGACCTATCCGGCCGGTTGCAGTTTCTTCGCCCCGCGCGTCGCCTTGTACTTCTTTTCAAAGCGGTCCACGCGGCCGGCCGTGTCGACCAGCTTCGTGCGTCCGGTGAAAAAGGGGTGGCACGAGGAGCAGATTTCCACGCGGATATCGCCCTTGTGGGTCGAGCGGGTTTTGAAGGTGTGCCCGCACGCGCAGATCACGTTCACTTCATTGTACGCAGGATGGATCCCAGCCTTCATAGATTAGCTTGTCCTTTCGGGAAACTTCAGTATAGCAAGGGCAAACAAGAAAAAGGCGGCTCCGGTTTCCAGGGGCCGCCTTGGATTCCAAGGAGGAATGGCTACAGCAGACGGAAATTCACTTCGATGGTGGCCGCCACGGTCACCGGATGCCCATCTTTGTACCCGGGCTTAAACCTCCACTTCCGGATGGCTTCAATGGCTTTCTCATCCAGGCCCAAACCGAGGCTGCGAATCACTTTCGGATTGACGGCGTGGCCCGAGGGGTCCACTTCCACGTACAAAACTACGGTGCCCTGAAACTTGGCTTTACGCGCTTCTTCGGAGTATTCCGGCTCTACTTTATAGAGCAGTTGGGGCGCGGTGACGCCGCCGCCCACTTTGAAGACGCCGCCGCCGAAACCGCCGCCTTCACCCGGTCCAAGCCCGCCACCCTTGCCCGAACCCACGCCGCCGCCGGAACCCGAGCCGATGCCCGCGCCGGAACCCGGCCCGTTCGAAAGCGGCCCCAGCTTCGCCAGCGGATCGCCATAATTCGGCAGGTTCACATCGGGCAGCTTCACATCAGGCGGAGCGATGATGGAGGGATCCATCGTCAGTTTCGCCTGCTGGGGCGGAATCACCGCGGGAGGCGTGAACTGCCGCAACGATTGCTTCGGCAGCTTGCCTTTCGGCGCCGGTAACGGAGAGCGATCGCCGCCGCCGCCGCCCCCCTTCAGCACTTGGGGCTTTGGTTTGAATTCCGAGACATCCACAGGCGTAAATAGCGTCTCGGTTTGCTTCACCACCTGCTGCACGGCCTTGCTGGAAAATACCGTGAACAGCAGAATCACCACGATCACCTGAAATGTTGTCGAGTAAAGCCACGACTTTTTGTCGCGGCCATACAGCCCCCAAATGTCCTTCACCGCCACCGGCTTCGAAGTCACTTCGAGGGGAGGCAGCTTCGGTGGATGAATCAGTTCTTTGATGTTTTCGTATAACGAGCGAAACCAGGACCGATCGTTCTCGATCGGAGCAAGCAGCCGGTTCAGATGCTCGTCGGGATTGAACTGGGGGTTACTGGACTCAGACAAATCAGCCATCTTCGTTCCCCGGCCTCCGGATTGGAGGACCGTCCGTCCTGTTGCTTCGACGTCCCATCCCACCTCTGAGTTACAGGATTTGGAACAAACGTTGCTACCCGGACTCGAACACCATTGTACTACAGAGCCGCCTAATGACAGTGAAAACAGCGCAATAGGAATTACACGCGGGTGGTAACGCTGGCTACGGAACCACTTCCAATTTTGGAATGTTTCCCCAAATCGGCCACATTAGGCCACAATTATTACTAATGCAAATTTCGATATCCCGTAAGCCCGTGGAAGCCATTGACACTGACGCGCTCATTGTCCCCATTTTCGAGGGAGCCAGGGAGCACCGGTTCGGTGCCGGCCCCTTGTTCGACTCTGGCGAAGCGACTGGAAAAGCCCTGGATCTGACCCTCATCCACCATGCGCCCGAGGTGGCCGCCCGCAGAGTTCTGTTGGCCGGAGCTGGAAAGCGAGAGACCGTCGATACCGCCCAAGTTCGCCGGCTGGCGGGGGCGGCGCTGCGTTTTCTCAAGGGCAAGTCGGTGAAGAACATGGTGCTGGCCCTGGAAAACGGGTGGGCGACCGGCGAGTTTGTCTCGGCCGCCGTGGAAGGGGCCATCCTCGGCGATTATGAACCCGACCGCTATAAGTCCGGCGAAGACAAGGGCAAAAACGTGGTGGAATCGTTCGCGCTGGCGGCTGGTTCGGATTCCGAAGACCTGGATGCCGCCGCCGCCCGCGGCCGCCTCACCGCCGAAGCCCAGAATTTTGCGCGCGCCCTGGTAAACGAGCCGGCTAACCGTCTGACCCCCACCCGAATCGCGGAAGCCGCCCAACAAATGGCCTGCGATTTCCAGCTTGAGTGTGAAATCCTCGATCGCGACCGGATGAGCGCGCTGGGCATGGGCGCCCTGCTGGGAGTGACGCAAGGCAGCGATGAACCCCCCGCGCTCATCGTGTTGCACTACCGCCCGGAAAAACCCGTCAGCCAGGCGCATCTGGGCCTGGTGGGTAAAGGAGTCACTTTCGATACGGGAGGCATCTCCATCAAACCGGCCGACGGTATGGAAAAAATGAAGTACGATATGGCCGGCGGCGCCGCCGTCTTGGGTGCCATGCGGGCGCTGGCCCAGTTGAAGCCCCGGATCGCCGTTTCGGCGTACATGCCGTGCGTGGAAAACATGCCCGGCGGCCGTGCGCAAAGGCCCGGCGATATTGTCACCACAATGTCCGGAAAGACGGTCGAAGTCATCAACACCGATGCCGAAGGCCGCCTGATTCTGGCGGATACCCTCACCTACGCCCGCCAGCAGGGATGCACTCATCTGGTGGACGCCGCCACGCTGACGGGCGCCATTGTGGTCGCGCTGGGGCATCACCGCGTGGGCCTGTTCGCCAACGATAACGCCATGCGCGACCGTGTCCTGCACGCCGCCGAAATGGAAGGCGAGCGGATGTGGCCCATGCCGCTGGACGAAGACTACCTGGACTACCTCAAAAGCCCATTCGCCGATCTGCCCAACGTGGGCGGCCGCTGGGGCGGCGCGATCACGGCGGCCATGTTCCTCAAAGCCTTCGCCGGGGACACCCCGTGGGTACATCTGGACATTGCCGGCACCGCCTGGCTGGACGATGGGAAGCCCTTCCTCGCCAAAGGCGCTTCCGGGCTTCCCGTCCGCACGCTGGTCCGCCTGGCGGCCACGTGGAAGGACTGAACGCGAAGCTTCCGCGTTCCGTTTCTCACGGCCGCGTGCAGTTTTCGACGGCCTTGCTTTCCTCCACGACGCGCATCAAGCCGTCGAGCACGCGGCAAATGGCATCGCTGAAATAGGACGCCATCTCGCCCAAATTCTTATCCCGCCCGACCTTTTCGAACTCAGCCACCAGGGTTTGACCGCAGCGGTCTAATTTGCCGATCCGTTCCATCAGGACCGTTTCGTGGCAGAGCGCGTCGATCTGCCGCCGCAGGCTTTCCTGTTCCGGAGACTCCGGAGTCTTTTTGGCGAGCGCGCCCCGCATCTCGAAGTAGGTAGGGCCGAACTCTTCGAGGAGTTTGATGGTGCGGTCGGCTTCGGTGCGGCTGATCTTCAGATATTTCGGGCAAAATTCAAGCCAGCTTTCCGCACATCGCGGCGAAGGCCTTCGGCCTGCGCCGCCGAACACCGGCCGGCCACCAAACCGAAAGCATGGTTTTGACCCAGGATAACGCCCAGTTCGAGCAACGCGGCGTCCTCGGCCGCGCGCTCGGCAAGCAACTCTTCGTTCATGATCACCTCGGCTTTCGGCACAACCTGTGCCGATACCACCGGTCTACAAAGCCGGACGCAAATGTTTTCGAGGACTCTCCGGCGGCATCTGTGCCGCAGCGGTCATTTCCGGGCTGTGTCGCGATTCTTCTTCTCCGGAGTTATCCTGTGATCCGCCGGACAGACGCACCGCCCACAGTGACGGGATACTGAGCCAGTGCCAAAGAAGGCCGTCATTCCCGCAGCGTTGCTCCTGATTGTCGCCCTGTTCCTTGCTGAAATACTGGCTTCCACCGCCTTTGGTATGACGCATGACGATGGCGTGTACCTGGTAACCGCCAAGGCTCTGGCCGAAGGGAAAGGCTACCGGATTATCAGCCTCCCGGGGGCGCCCCCGCAAACTAAGTACCCAATCCTTTTCCCGTTCCTGCTCTCCATTGTGTGGCGCATCGATCCGCACTTTCCGCAAAATGGTTTTTTGCTGAAGGCGGTGCCCGCGTTCGCGATGGCCGGCTGGATGATGGCGTGTTACTGGTTCCTGCGGCGTTACGCGTGGCTTCCCAGGCATGCCGCCCTGTGGATTCTGTATTTTGTGGCGGTGAATCAGTGGTCGCTGTTCACCAGCGGCACGCTGATGAGCGAGGCTCTGTTTTCGCTGTTGGCGCTGGGTGCGATTGCCTTACTGGCGCATACGGCGCAGCGTCCTCCCACGGGGGCCGTAATCGCCGCCGCGCTGGTTGCCTCCGCGGCTTATCACACCAGGACGGCGGCGCTGCCGCTCATTCCTGCAGGCGGGATCGCCTTGGCCGCGCAGAAGCGGTACCGGCACGCCGCGCTATTTTGCGGCATTGCGATGCTATTAGCACTGCCTTGGCTGTGGTGGCAAAGACAGGCAACCGACGCCGGGACTTTCGCCGAAAACTACTATACGGCGAACGGTTACCGAAATCTGAATGTGCTGGGCGGCAGATACTCCGTCGAGGCAGCGGCACATATAGTCAATAAGAATCTGCATTTTCTGGCTGAGTATCCGGCCGCCTGGCTATTCTGTGTCTCGTTTCCGCCCGCATGGCATCGGGGCTACGCGGTGGCGGGCATTCTCTTCTGGCTTCTGGCGCTTCGCGGCATGCTGCGCGCCCCGCCGTGGCTCCGCGCGGCACAAATATTCACCGTGGTGACGGCCGGGATGCTCCTCCTCTACGCCTGGCCGCCGGAGCGCTTCGTGGTCCCGGTGCTGCCGCTGCTGCTGCTATTTGCATATTTTGCGATGCCGCGGCGGACGCCGGTTTGGGTGGCGCCGGCGCTTGCGATCCTGCCGCTCGTTCTGGCATACAACGAAGCCTCCAGCACGCGCGCAAACCATGTGGCCAGCCTGAAAGCGCCTCCGTGGATTCCGTCGAATCAGGCGCCCGAATGGAACGATGTCGCACAAGTTACGGATTGGATTCGCGATCACGTCGCACCGGGCGCGGTAGTGCTGGCCGATTTCGACCCTACGCTGTACCTCTATTCCGGCCATCCGGCAATCCGCATTTCTCCCCTTTCCGGCCCGGAGATGTTCTATGGTTCGGACCCTTCTCCGCGGCAGAAGCTGGCCGAAGCGGAGCGCATCATTGCCAAGGACACTCCGGCGTATCTGATCGATACCTGCTGCGACCCGGTACCGCCGGATTACTTAGTCGACTATTTAAAGTCCGCGGGCCGGCTGCGGCTGGTCTATCAAGGCGCTCCCGGGTACAAGATCTTCGCCATTCTGGCAGCAGGTGAGAATCACAACTTTTTATCGGATGTTCCGATTTCGCGGAAGTAGATACCGCGCGTGGTCTTCCTTACATCTTATGCGCAGATGGCATTTGCGGTGGACGTGCGCTTGTCCCCTGGGGTGAGACAACCAGTTAAGAGACTGGGTGCCGTTCGATGGTAAATCATTCCATTCGATGCGGCAATAGTTTTAAGCTGATGATGCCGGTGAAGCGGAGAC
>Ga0070737_10001001_pt1 | contig 46250 bp, 32 predicted proteins | sample Coa_R1_10_FD_66438 | JGI IMG/M metagenome (GOLD analysis project Ga0070737, IMG submission 66438) | Surface soil microbial communities from Centralia Pennsylvania, which are recovering from an underground coalmine fire - Coalmine... | ecosystem: Environmental > Terrestrial > Soil > Unclassified... | reverse complement strand
CTTGATTTGATCGGCCGTCATCAGCGGCTGTGGAACGAGGCCCGATGCCCGCTCCCATTTTGACTGTTCTCCGATAAGACCGGTTGGCAGATGGACCACCGCGGCAAAATTGTGGCGGCGCAAGACCGGCAGCGCGTACTGTGCCACCTCCGCGTAGCCGCCATCGAAGTTTATCAGCACCGGCCGGTGCGGCAGCGCCTGGCCCGTTGTGACCCAGCGCAGCCATTGCGATAGCGTGATACCCACGCAGCCCCGCCGCACCAGCCAGCGTATCTGTGCCTCAAAGCTCTGAGCCGGCGGGAGCCGCTGGTAGCGCAGTACCGGCAGGCGCATGCCGAACTCCTGCCGAAACGCCCGCCATGAACCGGTTTCGCGGATGGCGCTGCGCATCACCGCGATCGCCTTGCGGTACTGAAGGACGCGGAGGCCAAGCCTCCGCATCGCGGCGTTGGCACCAAGCCGTTCGGCGATCGAGCATGGCAAGCGAAGCATCACATCGAGCCACGCCGGCGGTACGCAGCACATCCACCAGGTCATCAGTCTTGCGCGCGATTCCCCCAGCAGCGCAGCCGGTATTGACACACCACGGTAGCCATTTCCCTTGCGGCAAAGCTTGACCTCATCACTGCCAATCACGCATCCATCGATGGCTACCAACTGGTTGGTTGTCTTTAGATAAATCTCATAGACCGGCGCATCGGGCAGAAACTTGAACCGCACGCCGGAATCCCATAACCGGGTCCCCAACTCGCGGTCCTCCGTGTACCTGAGGCCTTCATCGTAACCGCCATGCGCCAACAGTATGCTGCGCGGCACCGAGAAATTGGAATCCAACCAGACGTCGAATCGGTCCCGCGGCCCGCCTTCCACGGCCAGTCTGCGGGCATGGTCGCGATACCAGCTGCCCTGCAGCTCGGTCGCCAGGCCGGGCCGGCTTTCGGGCGAGAACAACCGCGGCCCAAAGGCTACGCATGAGTAATCGCTTTGATGCGCCGCGATATGTCTGTCCACCAGCGTGGGTCCGCAAAGTATGTCGTCATCGAGCACCATCACCAGGTCGCCGCGGGATTCTCTGATGCCCGCGTTTTGCGATGCTGCGATTCCGCAGTGCGGGCGCTCCAGGACACGCAGTGGCACGGAGGTTTTGATGGCGCGCAGGAAATCCATCGTGCCGTCGGTCGAGCCGTCGGATACGACTACGACCTCGTATTCACCGCAGGTCAGGTTCTGGTTGAGGATTGTCGGCAGTGTCCTCGCTATTAATTCGCGGCGGTTGCGCGTCGGAATGACTACCGAAAGCTTCACCTTCGTCATGTAGTGCGAGATCGCCACAGCGCTCGCAGGACAAGCGGCGCCCATCCGATCCCCGCCAGCACGGCGGCGAACGGAATGGCCGGCGTGCGAAATCGCGCATTGAGGTTTCCCGCAAAAGGTGACGCTGCAAGCAACAGAAGCAGACTCGCAGCCAATAGTAACCAGCGCTCAGGCTCGTTCCCTTCGTTGACCATCGCAAGGACGACACCGGACCACAGTAAAAACAACAACACTGTCTGCAAAGCTGTTGAAATCAATCTGATGCCTTCGAACAGCTGCTTGTTCTCGATGAACCCGTGCCAACCGGTCTCCAGTTGATAGGGCTGGAACGCTAGTTGGGCGAATCCTTCCAGCGTGACGATGGCAGCGTCAGCCGGGTAGCGGCGTATTACCGCGACTGCCTGTGAGAGCATCAAGTGCGACCCGGCAGGCGTGGCGGCTGGCCCCCAGATGAGCGACGGCTTGTACGTGTTTACCCGCGCGAGATCGGCATTCAGCGAATGCTGCAAATGTTCCTCTGCCAGCGCGTAAGGAACCTGGTCGTGCCGGGCGATCACACCGGGTGCGGTGAACCAGAAGAGATTTGCCGCGCCCTCGACGGTGAAGGACGATATTCCGGCTTGCCGGTCGTTGCGCACCACCCATCCCGCAACGACCAGAGCTGAGACTCCCAAAGCGATTAACGCCGCTGTCCAGTTGCGGCCTGCGATCAGCACCAGCACGCCGACAGGGATGAGCACCAGGCCAACCGGGCGTATGAAAATACATGAGGCCAACAGCACGGTCGAAAGGCTGCCCTGTCCCTCGAAACATGCGAAAATCGCCAGGAACGCCACAAACTGAAACAGGGCCTCGGACATGATTTCCTTGGTCGCAAGTATGGTGGGGACATCCGTAGCGATGAATGCCGCTGCGATCAGACCTGCCATCAGGCCGTGCTTCCTGGCCGCAACCCGTGCCACGAGCAAACAAGTCAACGCGCCCAGCACGGCCTGGACCAGCACGACCGCGCGATAGTGGGAAACAAACGGGATCAAAAACAGGGGATACCCGGGAACCCGCATCACTTCCGGAGGTCCGCATGCTCCCTCGAATGGCGCGAAGCCGCAGCCGTTCAGAAATCCCTGCGCCAGCGCCAGATAGTAATCGGCATCGGCGCTGAAAATCCATTGCGATCCGCCTCTGGCCAAAAATACGGCCCGCGCGGCGAAGGCAAACAATACGATTGCGCCGAGCGAAAGCCGACGGATGTCAAAAATGCCGCCGCTGCTGGAAATCGCGCCGGATTTCAATCTGAGGGTTTTCCAGTACAGCGGCGGTTAACGTCTTTAACCTGCTCGATGCATTTCAGATAACCGATGCCGCGTCTCTAATGCAGGCTTCCTTCAAGGCCTGACGGCGGCGTGTGCAAAGCCAGCCTAACAGTCTGTCGCTATCGGACTTCGCCTTGCCCGTGCGGTGACGCTCAACCTTGCAGCAGCGGTCGGGACAGGACATGAAATGCAGCTCGTATGCGGGATCGGAGCGCTACTTTCGTGCGCAATGCTGTAACGGGGCGAAAGCCGCAGACCAGCGCGGAAGCAAAACTTACCTCATTGTCGGAGGGCAGTACTTCCAGACGCTGGAGCACAAACGGATCGTCGGCCAGGCGATTGACGCCCATCTTGGTGGTGAAGGACAGATCGAACACACGGCTGACGCACTCGCGCACCTGATCATTGAATAATCCGTATGGATAAGCGAAAGCAACCGGGCGCAGGCCGGTCAGCGACTGCAGGTCCTGAGCGCTGCCGGCGATTTCGTCGTCGAGCTGATCGCGCGACAGCGCCGTCAGATCGGGATGGGTGCGGCTGTGCGAGCCGAACTCCATTCCCTGCGCGGCCCATTCGCTAATCTGCTCGCGGTTCATCAGCGGCACCTGCGTCCAGCTCCCGCTGTCCCATTCGTTGCTCCTGCCGATGCGCTGCGTGGGCAGAAAGATGGTTGCGGTCAGGTTGTGGCGCTTCAACACGGGCAGTGCATGTTGAACGAGGTCAGCATAGCCGTCGTCGAAGGTGATGAGCACCGGCTTTTTAGGTAAGGGACGTTCGCCGCGAATCCAGGCGCTCCAATCTGACGAGCGGATCGCCGTATAGCCGCGGCGGCGAAGCCATTTCATCTGTGCTTCGAATCTCGGCGGCGATACGGTGAGTAATGGATAGGCGCCGCGATGCGTGGGGCCGACATGATGGTACAGCAGTACCGGCAAGGTAGCGGCGAATTCACTCCGAAACTCAACCCATCCGCCCGACTGCTCCCTGGCGCTGCGGAACAAGGCCGATCCGCGACGGAACTCCAACAGCCGAACGGCGATTTGTCGACCGATTCCCGCCCGCGCCAGAACTTCTGCTCCGCGGAACGCCGGCGCCAAAACGTTTTCCAGGGAAAAAGGCGCGCGAACGGCCGCATAGCGAAGCGCCCGTGTCACGCGGGCGCCCTGATTGAAGCGGGCCACCGCTGACACGGGCCTGAACTCCGGATGCTTGCGGCACAACCTGACTTCATTTGCGCCTCGTGCGCGGCAATCGGTCTGCACCATCTGGTCAGGGCTCTTGACGTAAAACTCATGGGCCACGGCATCTGGCAGGTAGCGAAACTCGGCACCCAATTTTCTCAATCGGATTCCGATGTCGAACTCTTCACAGGCGCCGATGAAAGTTTCGTCAAAGCCGCCGCACGACAATATCAACTGCCGCGGCGCGGAGTAGTTGGCGCACAGCGCGATGTCCCGGGGCCACTCGGGACCGTCAGTGGCAAGGCGCCGCATCCTCTCCTGGGTGGAGCGCCGAACCCAGTCGGCAACAATCGTGCGCGGGCTGTCGGCCGAGACCAACACCGCTCCCATCGCGATTAGATTGTCGCCCACCGCTTCGGCGTGGCATCTGACCAGCCGGGCACTGCACAGCAAATCGTCGTCGAGCAGCAACACCCGATTCCCGCTTGCCGCCCTGATCCCGCAGTTTCGCGCCGCAGCCAGTCCCCGATGCGGCTGTTCGACGATGTGCAGGCGGTGCGCCAGGCGCAGACCGCGCAGCCAACTGGCAGTGTCCCGGTCCGGGCCGTCCAGGACGATTACGATTTCATACTGGTCGGCAGCCAGATCCTGAGCGAGTACGGTCGGAAGCGTCCGCTTCAGCACCGCGCAGCGGCGGTAAGTGGCGATGACAACTGAAATCAAGCGGTCAACCGCGTGCTTTTAACGAACATCGCGGCCTCCGGCGCCGCGCCCGCACAAGCTTCAATCGACGCTGCGCAGCAAACCTCTCCGGGTCATCTTTTCGCTGGCCAAACCCCGGCCGAATGCGGCACGCGCATAAAGCATGAGGCCGCGCAGGGCGGCCTCAAGTTCGAGCGAGCGCTGGGAGAACCGCACCTGCCCCGGAGGGTGGGCGGGGCGCCATGGGCGGCGGGCGCGCCTGACGACGCATCCGAGCAGAAATCTCAATAGAGCGAGCCGCCCCGAGGGCTCCTCTTTGAAAAGAAACATCATGTAGCCGACCGCTCCGGTCAGTAGTGCCGAGCGATGCTCGCGATCCGCAACGCGATCTTCGAGCCGAACATGATAGACCGCGGCGGCGGGGCTATAGACCACGCGATAGCCAAGCTTCGTCAGACAATAGAACGCATAGTTGTCCTCGCCCGCATACAGCACGGCACCGCGGCCCAGCCGTTCGTCGAAACCCGGCCAACGGCCGAAAGCGCTGCGCCGCAGCGCCATGTTGGCGCCAATCCCGATGCCGCCGAAGTTCGCTATCTCAAACCAGTCCGGGATGCCGCGGTCCACGACGCGCCGCGACAGGGCAGGATCCGACCCTGGCGGCGGCGCAACCTTCTCCCCGTGCGGGGCAAGGATGCGGCCCGCAACGGCCATCACCATCGGGTCGGCGAATTCGGCCGCCAGTGCCGAAAGCCACCCCGGCGCCGCCGTCGCGTCATCATCTATATAGGCGATTATTTCACCGCCGCTCTCGCGCGCGCCGCGATTGCGAGCGCGGCTGAGTCCCGCAACAGGCTCCAGCGTGTAACGAACGCGGCAGCGCTGGGCCACTTCGCGGACCCGCCCATCATGCGGTGCATTGTCGACCACCAGCACCTCGAAGCGGGGATAATCCTGGCTGAGCACGGTCGCGATGCAGCGCTCCAGTTCGTCCGGGCGATCGCGCGTGCAAATCACCACCGAGCAGCAGGGCACCGAGACGCGGTCAGAAGCTGGTACCGAATCGTGAAACATCGCCTCGCTCGACGCGTGGCAAATCAGTGATTGGCACGCCCGTTGGTCATCCAGCCCAGCGTCTCGCCGCCGGCTTTGGTCCAATCGAAACTGGCCGCGCGCTGCGCGCTCAACCGCGAGGCCAACGCCAGTTCCTCCGGATGGGTGTAAAGACGCGCAATCAGGCGCGCCAGCGCGTCGGCGTCATCGGGCGGGAAAAACATGGCGGCCGGCCCGCACACCTCGCGGCTGACCAGAGTGTCGGCGGCAACGATGGGCAATCCAAAGGCCATCGCTTCTACTTGCGGAAATCCAAAGGACTCGCAAATCGACGGAAATATGAACACGTGCGACTTCTCGTACAGCTCGCTCACGGCCCATCGGTCGAGCTGGCCGTGGTTGACGACCCACTCGGCCACACCCAGTTCCTTGATGCACCGCTCCATTGCGAGGACTTCGGGCTTGTCGCGGTCCAGCGTCAGGTGCACCCGCGCCGGGATACCGCGGTTTCGCAGCAGCTTGAGCGCGCGGAACAAGGTGGTGAAGTTCTTGTGATCACGATAGAGCGCCACATAGGCCAGCTCCAAAGCGTCCGACGGTCTGAGAGGGACGACCTGGCGCGGACATGGCTTGTCAAGATAGCCCGGTCCGTGCGGAATCACCTTAATCCGGTCGCTGGCCGAGGGAATGCATTCACCGATGAGGTTTGCCAGCGCTTGGGTCTGAACCGTCACCTCGTCGGCGGCCGCCACGGAACGATGGACCCACAGGCGCTGAAGTTTGAATTTTACCCGCTCCATCAGTGACTGGTTGGCCGTCCAGGTTGGCGTGCAGAAGTAGCGGGCATCCTGCACCAGGAGGGTTGCGCGCTTGGGGCCGATGGGCGGCAAATAGCAGGTCTGCGAGAACAACACGTCGATGCGATTTTTGCGCAGCCAAGCGGGTAAAATCGCCAGGTACCACAGGCCGATCATCGGCAGATTGCGTTCCGCCCACACGAACTGATGGCGGCGCACGGTGGCGTGCTCCATGCAACTCATGTAGGGGAGCGTGCGGCTGGCGATCACGTGATATTCGTATTCAGGCTTGAGGCGAACGAATTGGGCGAGCAGCTTTTCGAGCGCAACCAGGCCGCCTCCTTCCCTGACCGTCAGTGCGTTGATCGCAATTCTCATTGGTCGACCTTTGCCATCCGACCCGCCTGATCGTGCATATCTGACCCGCAACGGCGATCCAAGCAGCACAGCGCGCATCGCTGCGCCGGCAGCCTCCCACCGGATTGGTTATGGCTGATTGCGAACACGAAAAAGCTGCCGCGCCTATTTTCCGACCGAGGCAGAGCGGAAGCCTTCCAGCGATTCGGGCGCACTGGGTGCGGCTTCCTCGATAATCTTGAGCATGTCGCGGGCCTGCTTTTCGCGGGTGAACAGCGGTGCCGCAGCCAGCGATCTGCGGCTCATCTCTGCCACCCGCTGCGGCGCGGCACTGAGGTCGCTGACCGCAGCGGCCAGCGCCTGGGGATCCTCCGCGGGCAGAACGACGCCGGCGCCCGTGGTACGGATGATGTCGGCCGCCTCACCGTCGGGCGCCGCCAGCACGATCGGGCGCCCCATCGCCATTGCCTCGAAAATCTTCGAGGGAATCACGGTGCGGAACAGCGGGGTATCTTTCAAGTGCACCAGCGCCAGGTCGCACAGGCTCCAGTACGCCGGCATCGACTCCTTGGGCTGCGCGGGAACCAGCCGCACGTTGGTCAGGCCGCGCCGGGCGGCGTCGCGCACCAGTCCCTCGCGGGCGGCGCCGGGACCGACAAACAAAAACTGTATCGCCGGCCGCTCTCGCAAGAGGTCGGCGGCGTCGAGCACCCGCTCCAAAGCGTGCGCCATGCCGTGCGTTCCGATGTAGCCGATGACGAAACGGCCCTCCAGTCCAAGCTCGCGCGCCAGTTGCCGATCGCGCACCCGCGGCGCGTAGCGCGCCATGTCGACGCCGTTGATCACCACCGCCACCTTGTCGGGCGGTACGCCGCGCGCCACCAGGTCGGACTTGAATGCCCTGGTCAACGCGACGATTTTGGCCGCGCGCCGATACATCAGAAGCTCCAGCCGCTCGACCATCCGCAGACCCGCATTGTCGCGCATCGCGCCCACCGCGGTAATCGACGCGGGCCACAAGTCGGACAGTTCAAATACGAACGGGCGGCGCCGCACGGCGGCCAGCACGCAGCCTGCCACGGCGGCGAAGAATTGCGGCGAGGTCGCGACCACCACATCGGGCCGGCGCTCCATCAAACCGCCAAAAAAACTGGTGACCATGAACGACAGGAAGTCCAGCGTGCGCAGCACCACCCCCTCGTTGGCCGCGATGAAGGTCTTGACCCGGACCACGCGGATGCCGTCGCGCTGTTCAACCTGATGCCAACGGTTGCGGTAGCCGGGGTGGACCTTGCCCTCGGGAAAGTTGGGCGCCGAGGTGATCACCGTAACCTGGTGTCCCCACCTCACCCAATAACAGGCGCGTTCATAGACGCGGCTGGCGGCGGCGTTGCGCTCGGGCGGAAAATTCTCAGTTACAAAAAGTATATGCATCAGCCTTTCAGCAATAGTTCCGCAATCCGATGCGCCGCCTGGCCGTCCCATTTTTCCGGCCGCGCAAAAGAGTTGCGCCCTGCCGCCAGCCGCGCCTGCACCGCGGCCACGATCGCCTGCGGATCGTTGCCGACCAGTTGGTTGGCTCCCACCCTGATCGTGATCGGCCGCTCGGTATTGGTCCGCAGCGTAATGCAGGGAACGCCCAGCACCACCGCCTCCTCCTGCAAGCCGCCGCTGTCGGTCAGGATCACCGCCGACGCCCCCGTCAGCGACAGCATCTCAAGGTAGCCCAACGGCGTGAGCAGCCGCAAATTGGGCATCGCCTCCATCCGCGGCCACAGCCCGAAGCTCTGCGCCATGCGGCGGGTGCGCGGATGGACCGGAAAGACCAGCGGCAGCTCGCGCTGGATTGCCTCCAGTGCCCGCACGATCGCGCCGAAGCTTTCCGGCCGGTCGACGTTGGAGGGCCGATGCAGCGTCAGCACACCGTAGCGATGCGGCTGAAGGCCGAGCTGTTCCCATTGCCGCAGTGCCGCCGCCCGCCGGCTATGCTTGAGCAGCGTGTCGATCATCACGTTGCCGACGAAATGGATTTTGGCCGGGTCGATTCCTTCGGCGCGCAGATTTTCTCCCGCCATCGGGTCGGTGGTGAACAGCGCGTCGCACAGCACGTCGGTCACGACGCGGTTGATTTCCTCGGGCATCGTCCAATCGCGGCTACGCAGCCCGGCCTCTACGTGCGCGACCTTGATGCACAGCTTCTTGGCCGCCAGCGCGCAGGCCACGGTCGAATTGACGTCGCCCACCACCACTACCCAGTCGGGCTGGCGCTCGAAGAGCAGCGCCTCGAACGCGATCATCACGCGTCCGGTCTGCTCGGCGTGGGTGCCCGAACCAACCTCCAGATCGACGTCCGGGCACGGAAGTCCCAGGTCGTTGAAGAAGGCGCGCGACATCTGCTCGTCGTAATGCTGCCCGGTGTGCACGAGCAGGATTTCTAAATCGGGATGGTCGGCCTGGCGGCATTTAAGCGCCTCGACCAGCGGGGCCACTTTCATGAAATTCGGCCTCGCCCCAGCTACTAAAAGTATCTTCATCAGTCTGACTGATTGTTTATGGTCGCGGCACGCGCGATTCGCAGCGTCACCCGGCTCACCTCGGCCAGCTCCTCAAAGGCGATCGGCGACGGAAGTCCGCTGCGGATTGCCTCGGCGAACGCCGCCACCGCGGCCTCATGCCCCTTGTCCTGGCGCCACAGCGCCATCCGCTTGAAGCCCGGCCAGTTGTAGCCGGTCAGGCGGCGGAAATTGTCCAGCACCAATGTGCGCCGCGCGGCAAACACCTCGATGCGCTCCTTGGGAAAGGAGTTGGCGCCGTTGTCCAGGTAGTTGACGGTGGCCAGCGAGCCGTCCTCAAAGCGCAGCGTAAAGCTGACCGCATCGCCGCCGGCGCCGACGCTCGCCGCCTGGAAGCCGGCGATCCTGCAGCCGGCGAGGAACCGGGCCAGGTCGACGAAATGGCACGCTTCGCCGACGATGCGTCCGCCGCCGGCGCGCCGGTCGCGCGTCCAATGCGCGGGCGGCACCACCCCGGCATTGACGGTCACGATGAAGCATTTGGGCTCGGCCACGCCTTGCAGCAGCGATTTCATCCTCTGAGTAAGAGGCGAAAAGCGCCGGTTGAAACCGGCCATCAACCTGACGCCCGCCTGGCGCGCCGCCTGGGCATAGGCCTTTTCGATCTGATCGAGCTCCACCTCGCTGAGCGCGAGCGGCTTTTCGACAAACACGTGTTTGCCCGCTTCGAGCGCTTCGCAGCAAAGGGCGGCGTGGGTGTCGTGCCGGGTCGCCACCACCACCGTGTTGACCCGCGGGTCCGCGATCGCCGCATGCGGGTCGGTGGAGCTTTGCTCGGCACCGAACTTCTTCGCCATCCGGGCCGCGCTCACCCCGCCCATCGAAACGACCGTCCGCAGATGCACCCCGGCGCTGCGCAATGCCGGCAGCAGCGTGCGCCCGGCGAAGTGGCCGGCGCCGATGACCGCGGCTGCCGGTTGGGCGGGACGCGGCGCAAGACGGGGCGCCGCAACAGCGATGGTGTTGCGGCGCAAATTTTCTTCCTCCGCGGCCGCACCGCGCGGGTATTCGATCACGATACCCAGCGAGGACCCGCCCGCTAGCGCGTCGTAGGCGAGATTGGCCTGCTCGAAACCGAACCGATGAGTAATCAAAGGAGCGGTCTCCAGGCGGCCGGCCGCGATCATTTCCAGCACCGCTTCGAAGTTGCGCCGGGCGGTCCAGCGCACGAATCCCAGCGGATAGTCGTGGCGTCCGGATTCGTAGTCGGGGTCGTAGCGCCCGGGACCGTAGGAACACGATACCTGGAAGCTCAGTTCCTTTTCGTAAAAATCCGCGCGCGACAGCCGCAGCCCGCTGACTCCGACCAGCACGATCCGGCCGCGCTTGCGGCACATTTGCGCCGCCTGATGGATCGGTTCGTCGCTCGCAGTCGACGCGCCGATAATCACGCCGTCCACTCCGCGGCCGCCGCTGTACGCCCGTGCCGCCGCCACCGGATCCGCCCCGGCGGACAGCGCAAAGGTTTCGACACCGAATTTGCGCGCCAGCTCCGTCCTTGACGCGATGGGATCGATTCCCAACACGCGGCATCCATGCGCGCGCAGCAACTGGCATGCAAGCTGACCAACCAGCCCCAGCCCGATGACGGCGAAGGTCTCGCCCAAAGTCGGGGCGGCCAGGCGCAGTCCCTCAAGGGCAATCGCGCCAATCACGGTAAAGGCGGCGTCATGGTCGCTGACCGCCGGCGGGATCTTCGCGCACAGGTTGGCCGACACCAGCACCGCCTCGGCATGCGAGCCGTTGGACACCACGCGGTCGCCGGGGGCCAGATCGGGCACGCCCTCGCCCACCTCCAAGACCTCGCCGACGTTGCAGTAGCCCAGAGCGACCGGCTCGTCGAGCTTGGCGCGTATCGCGTCAAGCGTCGGCATCAGGCCATCGGTCCTGATCTTCTCCCACGCCTCCCTGACGCGGTCGGGCTGCTGACGCGCCTTGCCGAGCAGGCTGGCCTTGCCGAACTCGAGCAGCATCCGCTCGGTGCCGGCCGACACCAGGCTTACCGCAGTGCGTACCAGCACATGACCGGGAGTAACCAGCGGACAGGGCACCTCCTGCAGTGTGATCTGCCCGTTGGAAAGGTCCTGTAAGAGCTGCCTCATGCGGTGATCGAATCGGCGTCGCGCGCGACAATTCCATAGCCCGGCGACTGCCTGGGGCTTTCGCGCCATCCGCAGCGCCATCCCCACGCTGGTGTCAAATGCCGCAGCCGGTCTCCGCGTTCGACGCGATCGGTGATCCGGATCGCGCTCGGTTCGATTTCGATCACACGATACACGGCGGGCCCGAACGCGCGATGGCATCCGGCAAAACCGCGCGGACCGAAATACAGGCACCGTGCGACCGCCCGGTCGCGCATCTGAAACAATCCGGGCCCGGTACCTTGCGCCTGATGGCGCTGCGGATGCGGTGCGAAATGCGCGTGTTCATGGCGATACTCGTTGCGCCGATGCGGGAGCGCCGAATACAGGTAGGTTCCCGGATCGACGATCAGATTACGTCCATCCAGGGAAAGCTCGATCGATAGCTGATCGTGATGCGCGTGGCCGCCGTTTCCAACCAGGCCGAATCCGCCGCATCGAATCGCGAGGTACAATCTCTTGGAGCGCAGCACATAAAGGCCAAAGTCCGGGTAGCCGTAGCAGGCCAGTCCGTCGCGCAAGTCTCCCCCGGCAGGCCCGGTCACGATTTCATAGCATCGCGCGCCGCCAAAAGCGTCGAGTTCCTTGCGTGGCGCGTGCAATTGATCTTCGGCGCCGACCGACACTGCTTCGGCGCCGCGTGCGGCCGTGTTCCGCTGCCGCCACGAGGGCACGGTCCCGGCGCCGCCCAGCAAGCCGCGCATTATCTCGGCCTCAAGGCAGCCTTCACCGGCGGCGCTCAGCAGGTCGGCGCGTGCGAACAGCGCGCCCATCGCGGCCAACAGCCCGCGATGGTCCAGGTGGTCCTCATCCCAGTACGAAGCGTCGTCAGGCAGCTCGTCGTAGCCGGCCAGGTTGTCGTAACGTGCCCGCGCTTGACCGACCTTCAACTCGCTGAAGGACGCATCGAAGCGCAGGAAACGGCCGCTGTCATTGTCGCCAACCTGCGGCACGCGGCCGTCGGGCTTGGTGATGTGCGCAACGAATTCACCCATCCGCTCCAGCCGCTGGAAATACCATCCTGGAAAAGGCGTAAGTTGCCCGCCGCGCCCGCTGGGATAGAGCTGCACCGGAGCAGGCACCAGCGGCGGACGGCTTGGCATTTGGCGATGATCATACTCAGCCAGCGCTTGGCGCTTGTGCCCTGGCAACGCGAGCACCAACCCCGTCGCATACGCCATCATCTCCGCAGTCAGGCAATGGTAAGCGGTTGAAGCCTCGCGATGTGTGCCGTCGGGCGCGAACTGGAAATCAGCTTCGTTAACCAGTTCGCGCACCGCGAACGCGAGCCATGCGTCGGTCTTGGGCGTGCGCGGCAGATAGGCCGCAATGAACAGCAGGCCCGCGACGTTGGCCAGATAGTGATTGCCGCGGACCTCCGGGTCCCATTCGAGATTGCATTCGATATGTAGTCCATGCTCATAAAGGCTGCGCGCCAGTATATCCTCGAATGCCTCGTCGAATTTCGCGCCGCTTGCGCGAAACAGATCCGCTGCCACTGCCCAGTTGGCGGCGCGGATTGCAACTTCCATCGCCGACCGCCAATTTACTCCAAAGCGGGGCGGATTGGTGGCGATAAAATCCAATACCTGATTGCGAAACTCACTTACATATCGATTGGCGGAAGCCAGCCCCTGCACTTCGTTCTTCGCCAGCGCGTATGCCAATGCCAGTCGCGGCAGATGTTGCATGCGGGCAAGTTCCCATGGCACCTTGATGTCAACGCCGGGCTTGTGACCGTAGCGAATATCCAGATACCAGGTGTCCTCGGCCCAGCGGTAACCGGACTTGAAATCCCGCTGCCAGTCGATTGGCACGTAACTGGCGTCAACCATCTTCCAAATGCGCTGCGACTCCGCCAGGTTGGAGCGGTTGATTCGGCCCTGCAGCCAGCGCCCCTCCCGATCCGGTTCAACCGCCGGCCCTCCCTCGTAGCGCCATCCTTCCACCCCGCGGCACACCATCCCGTGGCGCACCCGCACCCATCCCGATCCCAGCAGGTCGAACCGATGCGCCAGATAGTTGGCGGAAAGCGCCGCGATCACCCTCTTGGACGTGGCCGGCAACGCGGCGGGAAGCGGCCTGAAATAGGAACACCAGCCTGCATCAGCGGCAGCGCCCTGTAAGTAGGTCCCCTTGAAGTGGTCATTCAAGCGCTGTCCGGCCCCGGCGGCGTGCTTAAGCACGACGCCCACTGCGCGTCCCGCGTAGGTGCGCCGCGAAACCATCATTCCACCGCGCGACGCTGCGCCCAGCCGTTCAATTGATCCAGTGCCGATGCCACATCTCCAGGTTGTAGAGTGTCCAGAGTTCGGTGGCATGATTGGCGCGCGCCGCCTGATGTGTCTGGACCAGACGCTTTACAAACTCGCCATTGAGGTAGCCCCGCTTGACCAACTCGCCTTCGAGCAGGCTTCGCCTCACCTCACACGCCATCTCGTTCCTCAGCCATTCAGTAATGGGCGCGTTGAAGCCCTGCTTGGGACGGTCAATTATGGTATCGGGGACCAGGCCGGAGGCCGCGTTTTTGAGCAGCGACTTCAAACGCTGGCCGCGAATCTTGACCGCACTCGGTACGCTTAGCGCAAACTCCACCAGTTTATGATCCAGATAGGGGACGCGCGCCTCAATCGAAGTTGACATGGTAATCTTGTCGACCCGCATCAGAAGCAGCTCGGACAGGCGCTGCCGCAGCTCAACATACACCATTTGCTCGAGATATTCCGCTTCGGGCTTCATCTCCTCCAACTCGCGGTAGAAATTATCCAGCACCTCGGCGGAGTCCAACGGCACCCGGCCGTGCCAGAACGGAACGTCGAGCAGCGCGGCCTTGTCAGCGCCGCCAAACACCACCATCCCGCCCCAAAACCTTCCGTCTTCAAGTTGCAGACGCTGCATCAGACGCAACGCCTTGCGTCCCGCACCAGCATCGGTGTCAACGATGCGTCCGAGCGAAGTTCCCGCCAGCCTCCACAGGGAGCGCGGCACCACCCTCAGCCAAGGCCACCAACGCTGCATCGCGAGACTCGCAAGGTACAGCGGATAGCCGCAGAAAAGTTCATCGGCACCCTCGCCCACCTGCACCACGATAACACCGCTGTCTCGAGCAAGCCTGGACACGAAATACAATGGCACGCATACCCAGTCAGCTATGGGCTCGTCCTGCGAATGTACCAGCTTCGGTATGTAATCCAGCGCATCTTTATGGTCGATTATCACCTCATGGTGGTTGGTGTTGAAGTGTCGCGCCACGAGCCTTGCATAGCCAAGCTCGTTGTACCGTTCATAGTTATTGAAGCCGACCGAAAATGTATTGACCGGAGCTCCATCCCGCTCCGCCATCAGCGCAACCACCGTGCTCGAGTCGAGACCACCGCTGAGGAACACGCCCACCGGAACGTCGCTCATCACATGCATACGCGCCGATTCGCGGACCAGTTCCCTGGTGCGCTCCGCATACTCCTCGTCGGACCACATCCGCTCGGCTCGCGGACCTACCGGTTGCCAGTACGGCCCCGGCTTAAGCGCCCCATCTTCGCGGACTGTCATGCGCCAGCCGGCGGGCAGTTTGCTGATACCATGAAACATCGTAAGAGGGGCCGGCGGAATGGTGAAAGTAAGATAATGATAAAGTGCTTCGTCGTCGAGCTGGCGAGGGACGCCGGGATAAGCCAGCAACGCCTTGATCTCCGAACCGAAGATGAACGCCCCGTTGTGGGTGCAGTAATACAATGGCTTGATGCCAAGCCGATCGCGCGCCAGAAAGAGTCGGCGGCGGGGTTCGTCCCAGATGGCAAAAGCAAACATCCCGCGCAGATGGTGAACGCACTCCTCGCCGTACTCCTCGTACAGATGGATTATGGTCTCGGTGTCGCTGCGCCCGCGGTATACGTGGCCCTTTGCCTCCAGCGCCTGTCGAAGCTCGGTATGGTTGTAGATTTCACCGTTGAATACGATCCATACCGTGCCGTCCTCATTACTCATCGGTTGATGCCCGGCGGGAGACAGGTCTATGATCGCAAGACGGCGGAATCCGAAGCCCACGCGCAGATCGGAACTCAAGTAAACTCCGGCGTCGTCGGGTCCACGATGCGCCATCGATTCCGCCATCCGCACCAGCAACGCCTCATCCAGAGCCGGCCCGGAGCGGCCGTAGGCAAATACACCGGTAATGCCGCACATGTGCTTGGGAATCCTACTTGAGCGGCTCGGCTATACAGGTCATTTCGCACCTGCGCAGAATAGTGCCAGCCGTCCAAACCGCCGCCTTGAATACTCGCCACGACACGCGTGTAAATGGCTCCGCTCGGTTCTCGCATGCGGCCCATCGGACCGTGATGTTCCTGAGCCTGAAGCCGGCCACGTCCAGGAGGTTGCGAATCGTGGTCGGATTCCAGCAATAGAGATGACGGTCAATGTCCTCTTCGGCTGGCCGCAGGGAACGCAGATGCCCCTCCACCGGTACGGTCAGAATCAACCTCCCGCCCGGAGCAAGAAATGATCTCAGCAGTTCCAAGGTCGCGGCGGGAGCGGACACATGCTCCAGTACATGATGACAGACCACGACGTCCCAGTAGCCCCGCGGTATGTGATCCGGCGAATCATAAACGTGCAAGCCCGCTTCGGCAGCCGCGCGCCTTGAATGCTCATTGATGTCGTATCCGGCCTTCTCCCGGCATGGTGTAGCAAGTACATTGCGCCCTTTGCCGCAGCCAAACTCCAGGACCTTGTCGTCAGCCGCGATCCAGGCGCCGACTTTATCTACAAAGCAACGGCCCACAATGTCGGTGCGCGGATCGTTGAATTGCGCGGCGTAGCGGCGGCCGGCCTCGCCCGTGTAGTGCGCCACAGCGCGCTTGCGCACCATGTTATCGTTCATCCAAAACTGCGCCCCAAAGATTTTGAGAAATCGAAGCTGCGACCGCTTTGCGCCTTCACAGACCTGCAAGCCGCATCAGCTCACCAAGGCCGTCCTCGAAGGCAACCTCCGGCCGCCAGCCCAATGTCCGCAAGGCCTCGCTATTGTCGGCGAGAGTGTGACGGGCGTCGCCCGGACGCGGGGCAATAGTGAGGACCGGGCCGCCGATGATTTGCGCCACACGATTTATCGTGATGTTGCGTCCGTTGCCGATGTTGATGGCACGCCCGTCGGCGACCGGGCAGTCAAGCGCCAACAGGTTGGCGCGCACCACGTCGCGCACGTGAGTGAAGTCGCGGCTTTGCTCGCCATCTCCGCAAATCGTCAGCGGCTTCCCCTCGCGCCGGGCGCGCAGGAAGACGCTGATCACCGTGACATACGCCCCCTCGGTGGCCATGCCCGGACCGAAGACGTTGAAGTAGCGCAGCGTGAGGGTCTGGAGTGAAAAGAGGCGATGGAAGAGCCGCGTGTATTGTTCGCCGGTGAGCTTTTGCAACGCATAGGGGTTCATCGGATTGGGCGTCATGTCCTCGCGCAGCGGCAGGCGCGGCTGATCGCCATAAGCTGACGATGAGCCGGAGTAGACCACCCTGCGGACACCCGCGTCGCGTGCGGCGATCAGCACGTTGAGCGTGCCCACCACGTTCACCATGTGTGTTTCCACGGGCCGCTCGATCGAAAGGGGCACCCGTGGCAAAGCCGCAACATGATATACACAATCGATACCTTTGAAGGCGGGGCGGATCGCGTCGAGATCCCTGATGTCAGCTTCAATCACTTCGGCGCCGGAATTGACGTTCTCACGTTTCCCGGTTGCAAAGTTATCAATCACGCGAACCTTCAGGCCACGCTCAAGCAGGGCCCTCACCAAATGCGACCCGATGAAGCCGCCACCGCCGGTCACCAACACCCCGACACTCGAAACCTTTGTCTGTTGGGCTGCCATTGCCTCAAACTCTACAGCACGGAAGAACCCGTTTCGCCCGGCTTGGTTCCCTCGACCACCAGAAAATAGCCCAGGTTGGAAGGCACCAAAGCGGCCACCCACGACGGCATAAACCGGTTACGCCCCAGGCGCAGGTCGTAAGGCGTCACAACCGGCGTCACCCGCAAGTCCTTCAACCCTGCAAACAGTTGCCGCACTTCATTAACAGTATAAGCCTTGGTACCCGGGCTTTCGAGATGAGAGGCAATAATCTCTTTGAGAGAAGCAAGCGGCCTGGCGCGAAATAAGCCATACATCAGATAGGCCTGAAGCACGACCAGGGACCTGCGATTGTAAATCATCACCACCAGTTTGCCGCCGGGGCGCGCCACGCGCATCAACTCCATCGCGGCCGCGTCGGTGTTCGGCGTGTGATGGATTACACCCCATGAATAGACCAGGTCGAAAGTGCCGTCGCGAAAGGGCAGGCGCTCGGAATCGCCCACCGTCACCCGGGGAACAAGGCCCAGGTGTTGAAGGCGGCGGCTGGCAAGAGAGGAGCCGGTATAGGTCAGATCGAGACCGAAGGCGCGGGCTCCACAACGTGCAAACATCGAAAGGTCGGCCCCCATCCCGCAGCCGACCTCGAGTACCCATTGGCCTTTCCACTTTTCAAACTGTGCAAAATCCCTGACAAACGGTTCGCGGCGATAACGTATCGCCTCTGTCACTTCGAAAAACTCCGGCGTTCCCGGCTCAAGGCCGCCGGCGAGGCCTGACCCGCACGGATTGGAGCTCCAGAAACTGGCAACCTGCGTCTTGCCGCCTCTCACTTTGCTGCTCGGGTCTTCGCAGCGATCCGGCTGCGCGGATTCAACAATCATCTGCGGCTTTGACTGCATACTCCTGTAAATGCACAATCCTTCAGTTAGCTAGCAGGTTTCGCCGCGACCACTCTCGCAATACAATCAGCGACCAGATACGGGCCCATCCAATCCGCGGGCGTCCGCTCAGAAAATCGTTCCACAGCCGTTTGACCGTCAGCGGATCGATACCCATGTAAGCGAACGTGCCAGTGTCATGCAGCGCTTCCTCAGCCATCGGCCGCAACTGATTGCGCAGCCAGTGGAACCAGGGCAGATGAAAGCCCTGCTTGGGTCTGCGGTAGATTGCCGGCGGAAGCGCGCCCTTCAGCGCACCGAGCAGCAAGGGCTTGGGCAGCCTGGGATTCATCTTGGCTGTGCCGCAAAGCCGAGCCACCATCTCGACAACCCTTCGGTCGAGGAATGGCACTCGAATTTCCAGCGCGTGGGCCATGCTCATCACGTCGCCGTCGCGCAACAGCATGTTGGCCAGATAGGTGCGTAATTCGAGCAGCGACACCTGATTGATCTCATCCAGTCCGTCCGCGCACTGATGCAGCTCTGCGGCCAGTTCATTGGGCAATCCTTCGGCGCTGGTCAATCCGGCGCCGGCGGGAAACAGGGCGCGGCGGGTGCGCGGCAGAAAGTTCTGCCGCAGGACCGAATAGGCGGCAAACAGGTTCGGTTCGCCACTGAACGACTCGGCCAATTTTTCGGCGGCTGCACTTCGCACCGGGACACAAGCGCACAACGCGGCAGCGCCACGGCGAATAGACCGCGGAACCATGCTCAGCCGGTTGCACCACGCGCGCAGAGCAGGGCCCCGGCGGAATGTCGAGTAGCCACCGAAAACCTCGTCGCCGCCTTGTCCCGACAAAGCAACCGTCAATCCCGCTTCGCGTACCGCTTTGGATATCACGTATACGTTGGTGCCGTCGAAGCTCGGTTGATCCAGCGCCTCAAGTGCGCCGGGCAGCATATTCAGCATGTCGCTCTCGGTCAGGCGCAGCTCCGTGTGTTGGGTGCCGAAAGCGGCCGCCACCTGGCGTGAGTATGGCGCTTCGGAAAACTCCTTCTCATCAAAGGTTACTGAAAAGGTGCGCAGGCTCGAAGCGCACGGGCTGGCCAGCGCGACGATCGCACTCGAGTCGATTCCGCCGCTTAGAAAAGCACCCAGTGGCACGTCGCTAATCAAATGCTGTTGGATCACTTCATCCAGCACCGCGCGCAGCTGATCGTCAAAATCCTTCCTTACCGGTTCGGATTGCGCGGTGGGAAAGGGCGGCGTCCAATATGCTTGAGGAGTGCCGGTCGCGCCGTCTGCCGATATCACCATAAACGTACCGGGCAGAAGTACACGCACACCTTCAATTATGGTGCCCGGTCCTTGCACCGCGCCGAAAGTCAAATAAGTCTCCAGGCCAACCGGATCGATGCGGCGCGGAATCAGGCCGGTAGAAAGAATGGTCCTCAGCTCCGAAGCGAAAACGAACTCCCCGCCAGGCCCCTGCCAGTAATACAAAGGCTTGATTCCCAACGGATCAACGGCGAGCATCAGTTCATGGCGCGCGGCATCCCAGTTGGCAAAAGCGAACATACCGCACAGCTCGTCCAGCAGGGCTCGACCGCGGGTGGCGAGTCCCTTGAGCAGAACTTCCGTATCGCTGTGAGAACGAAAAGCGACGCCGTGCTGCTCCAGCACTCGCCTCAGTTCCCTGAAGTTGTAGATTTCGCCGTTGAACACCAGCCAGTTGCCGCTCTGGGGGTCGTGCATCGGTTGACGCCCCAAAACAGACAGGTCGACTATGGCCAGGCGGCGATGTACCAACATGAGCATCCGATCGGATCGAGCGTTTAGGATTACCTCTCCGCCGTCGTCAGGTCCGCGATGGTACAAGCACTGTGCCATCCGGGCGGCCATGCCGCCCAAAGCCTCGTGACGCGGCCCCAGATAGCCAGCTATACCGCACATCGTAACGCTAGCTCTGGCGGCGACCCGAGGTATTCCCGCGGCTCGCTCTCACCGCCACTTCAATTTCGCGTAAAGGAAAGCTCAATGAATGCGACTTCGGGATTGTGGAGTTCACCAAGCAGGTTGTGCACAATACCTGCATAAAAAATGGCTTCCTTCCTTAATCTTCTGTCCCTCTGGGAGAGATATACTTTCTCAACACCCTGCTATGGATGCGTCCAGCCGTTGTGATGTGCGGCATTATGGTTGGCGACGGCCCGCTCGAACGCCAGCGCATGCACCTCCGCGCAAATTCGGGAGTCAAAATGCTTGGCTGCAAATGAATACGCTTCGGCTCCGATGCGCTTGCGGAGTTGCTCACTGTGCAGTAGAGGCAGAGTCGCGTGAACCAGGGCGTCGGGGTCGCGGGCGGGCACGAGGCATCCATTTACGCCGTCGTGGATGGCTTCGCGCACGGAACCAACGTCGGTGGCAACAACGGGAATTTGCAACGCCATTGCCTCTTCCACAGCGGTTGGAAGTCCTTCCCATAGCGACGTCAGCCAGAAAATATCGAACGCTTGGGCCAGTTGAGGCACCCTGGTTCCCGGGTTTCTGATCGTGATATCGCGCTCCGGGCTCAAGCCCAGCTCTTGCGCGCGTTGCAAAAGGTGCGCGGCGAACTCGCGCCGGGTCGCCAGCGTGGTGCCCAGGATGACAAAGCGCAGCGCGGCAAATCTTTTCTTCAGCGCCGCAGCCGCCTCTACAAATGTAAAATGGTCTTTCTGGGGACTGATATTGCCCACGGTTCCGATCACCAACTCCCCGGGTCTGACGCCGAGCTCCAGGCGCGCCGCCGCTCGCAACGCGGCGTCGGACCTGAAACGGTTGAGATCCACCGGTGGAAAGAAAACGAACAGACGATCGTTGAAACTGGTTGCGCCCGGATGCGCTTGAGCAACCGCTCGACCGGTGGTCATCAGCACATCGGCAAGCCGCAGCACAATTGGCATCGTCAGCCGGCGCAGCAGAAACGGGTTGCCAACATCGACCAGTTGCCAGACAACCGGTATCCCTTCCAGTTTTCCCGCGATTCCGCCTTGCAGGTTAAGCCCGTAAATCTGCACCAGGTCGACGCTGTGCTCACGCAGCACCTTGCGCAGCGAACGAATTTCGCCGGGGAACGCTCTAAAATACCTTGCATGCTCGACGGGATGGATGGTGCGGCGCATCCTATGCAGCGGCATCTGAATCGTTTTTACGCCGGCCTCGTTCAACCGTTCAGGGGCATCGCCCTTCTCGGCGGGCACGAGCACCATAGTCTCGATCCCACGTTCGCGCAGAAGCGGCGCCAGACAAGAGGCACGATTGATCGGGCCGCCCCAGGTCGCGTAATGGCTAATCGCGAGCACACGCATTGGTCGCCGGCGGTTCAGGAGTTGCGCCCGGCCGGCGCCCATCGGGCCGCGACCCGCACCGCACATGCCACCTGAGCAGCCCATCGTTCCGGCGACCATGAGGCGATGATTTTTCTGGACGCCATGCCCATCGCGTGCCGCTGTTCCCGTGATTTCGCCGCCATCTGCGACATCAGCGCGCCGAGTTGATCGACGTCGGCGGCATCAAACACAAACCCGTTAACTCCGGGGACGACAAGGTCCGCCGCGCTGCCGCATCGATTAGACACGATTACCGGCAGTCCACTGGCCATCGCTTCGTTTACCACCAGGCCCCACGGCTCGAGGATGCTGGGCAGGATGAAACATCCCGCGAAACCGTAAAAGCGCGGCAATTCCTCTCCCAGCTTTGGGCCGGCCCAGACCACGCCCTCAATCCCCTCTTCGCGCTCGACTTTCATCAGAGCGGCGCGCAGCGGTCCATCGCCCACCAGAACCAGACTCCAGGGGCGCACATCCTGTTGACGATAGCGGCGATAGGCGCGCAGCAGCGTCTGCAGGCCCTTTTCCGGCGCGAAGCGGCCCACAAACAGAAAGTAATCTTCAGGCAATCCCGCCTCGATCCGCGCCTTGGAACCCGCGGCCCGTAGTGCATCGGCGTGCGAAGAGAAATACTCATTATCGACGACGTCGTAACGATCCCAGACGCGTTTGGGATCGATGCCGAGCTTGACGATGTAGCTACGGTGGGGCTGGCCGCCGACGACCGCCGCGTCAACATAGCGTCTTATCCATGCCCGCTTGAGGAATTCCTTCCACCAGTGCCGCCTGAGATCCCACTCGGTGGTTTCTCCCATCAGCACCACGCCGCGCGAGTTGCGCCGCGCCCAGCGCGCCGCGCTACGCATCGGCGGGTCGCTGTATCCCGCGATAACGACCACGGCTGGCTCAAGCTGCGACAGCACTGCCAGCACTTGGCGGCTCAACTGCCGCATCGGCGCTTCCTCGTACGATGAATCGCTCAACCTGATAATGCGGCGATCGAACTCCCGCTCCCCGGTCCACCACGGCGATCTTTTCACTCCCGCCGCCAACTCGATGAAGCTGGGTTCGATGTCCCCGATGTGGGTCAGCGCCCGCGCTCTTGCCAGATGGTAGTTTCCATAATTGGCAACGAGCAGCGCTACGCGCAGCGGCACCGGCCGGGCTTCCGGAGCTATATCGGTGCGAATACTATTATCTTTTGTCGCCCCCACAGACCTTGCACGGATCATCTAAAGCCGAAGCTTTGCACCGCACAGCAAGCCCGGACTGCCCCGTAGCGTATCCAATCGGGCGGCGATGCGACCCGCAGCACCACCGTCGAGGTTCGGTGCAAAAACTGCTATTTTTGCGCACTTCGAGGGCCTGGCGTTGGTTTTGCGTCACCAGCTCGAGCCTTGAGCACTACGCCTTGGCAGCGGCTGGGGCCGGCGGCACCGGAAACACACGTGCTGAAGTCGTTCGCAATCCGCTTCGTGCGAGCTCACTTCGGTACATAATCCACAGGATGAAAACTGCGATGCCGAACTTAAACAGCCAGAACTGCGAGATCATATAAAATAAACTGTCTCGACCGAGCTGCGGCACGAGGCTGCAAAGTCCTGCATAACTTAACTGCACATGAAGCGCCTTCGGGCGCCGGCGTGCGGCTTCCTCCCACCTGCGAATTATCAGCCCGGTAAGGATGAATTCCAGCGGAATCCCGAGCCAGCCCCATTGCTCGAATGCCATCCCGATCGAGCCCGGAGCAGCACCGATTATTCCCAATAAGGGGTCGACCTCGATGCCCCGCAGCTTTTCCGGCCAACTGTATGGGCTGCCTTTGCCGGGCCAGATAATGCGCGGGATTGGCTGGAAGAAAAAATAGTATAGATACTGTGTACCCAGTTCGGAACGTTTGTCGTTAACCAGATGCGACAGCGTCAGTTCAAATCCGGAGACCGGGCTGTTGGTGCCGAAATAGGTCTGCGCCACGTCTCCCGGATCGGTGGTCGATCGTACCATCATGATGGCATCCTTTGCGCTGCCACCCAACTCACTTCTCAAACCCCGCAGCATCCCCATCAACGGAAACAGAACAAGCACCGACACAACCCCGCAACCGATGACAAGAGCCTGACGAGTTTTCCCGGCAACACGTTCCCTCTTGCGGCGCTTGAGAAAATACACGGACATCAGCGCAAAAAAGTGCCCAATCAGGTTCGTCCTGCCCCACCCGCTTAGTACTCTTAACCCAAGCCATGGACCGGCTAGCAAGAGACTTATGCCAAGACGTCCGGTCGCTATATAGTAAAGGACCGTGGCGCACGAAATAAGCAGATCATCCTGCGAGAACCAGGCCGTGCCGTGCTCGTAGGTCCCCATCGTGGCAGTCCTGGCGTGAAGCGTTTCGTCCCCGCCGCCGTATTTTAGAACAAACAATGCGGACAGGTAGCCAATGAAGAGAAGACAAACAATAAGTCTTCGGACCAGACGCGGATTTACTGTCGGCTCTGGCGCCGGATTTTCGGCGACGGCCGCGAGCCGGCGCGATGGGCGCCCTGATGCATAGCCGATTCCGAAGCAGACAATCGCCAGCGAGCCGGCGACCGCCATTAGTTCCCAGTGATCCTCGAGATAGCCGGCTTGCAACCACTGGTACATCGAATAGTCGCCGACCAACTCCGACAATGCCGGCCGCACCACATAGGTCGTCGCAAAGAGCAGGATGTACCAGCCCACGCAGCGGCTGAGGTCGAACGCATTGCGCGGCTTGACCACGATCAAGGCGATCAGCGAGGCGACCAGCACGATTGCGCCATAAATAACGAATTGGACACTCATCTAACGCCCCACGCTTCAGTGCACAAACGCGGCATTGCGCATGGACTTGCGCGGCGTGCCCGCTATTGGCGCCCGCGTACACGCCGCCCGATTCCGGCGGCATTTCGACCCGTGCAACCGTCCGCGTCAGACTCGCAGCCACGCTGACAGATCACGGTCTACAAGGGTGGACATCTCTTCCACGTCGTTGCGGAAGTATTGCGCCAACTCCACCTTGAATTCCCGGTCGATCACGCTCTCTCGGACGGACGTAACATTGAGTCGCTCGATCAGAGGCAGGATGCGGAATGAACGTTTCACACCCAGTCTCAGTTTTAGAACGCCGATGGAGCGGAGTACGGCCTGAAAAAGTTGCGAGCGGAGCCGGGGCTGGCGAGTATTGTGGACGCCGAAGGCCGTTCGGCCGTCGTCCGGCACGCCAAGAAACTCCAGTGTCTGCAGATACACCGACCTGGTGTCGCGCTTGAGGTCGTCTTGGAAGAGGACGAGCACACGGTGCCGGGCAACTCTAGTGTAAAGCCGCTTCAACTGCCATCCGACGCTGCAGACATTGCCATACAGTAAAAGGCTCGGATCGGTGCAAAGCGGCGGAATCCGCTTTCCCTTTTTTCTCTTTTCCTGCACATGCCAGGCGGTCGCGAAGTCTTTCAAATTTTCGTCTCCCTGGCGGTGAAGCTGCGCGTGCAAGGAGACCGCCATGTCGATCGGATTGCGCGCCATCACGATAAACTTGGCGTCGGGAATTGCTTTCAGGATATTGGGTACCGCTGCGTCGGAATATAGATACGTTACTGAGCCTTCACCGACTGCAATATGCTGCGGCTGGGCATCACTGAAATATCCATAGTAATCGGCCTCGGACCGGACCGCCCGGGACGCCATATCGGTGTTGAAAAAGAGCAGTTCCTTTCGAGCCGGGAAGAATATTTTTGGGTGTTCACGGAGATAGGTAGCCAGAGAAGTCGTGCCGCACTTGGGAGCGCCAATTATGAAGAAATTCGGTTTACGCGCCATCGATTTCGTAAAAGCAACAAGTCATCCGCGCCGACGTAATGCCGCAAGCAGGCCAGGCGCTTGTTGCGGCGTGCCAGGCAGCAAATCGCTGCAACCTCTTTCAGGCGCGCGATATCACCAAAACCATGCTCCGCGCCAATGTGGCTAAGCGCTTAAGCCCTTCGACAACATCCTCCGGACTCGGAAGCAGCAATTCAGCCGGCGACTTGTGCGTCAGCCAGCGGGCCTGAAGCAGCAGCGACATCATTACGGTCGAATAACCCGCCAAAGAAGCGATCGACGCGCCGATGATCCCCATGGGGCGCAGCAGCAGATACAAGCTGACAATCGTCATCAACAGCCCGGCCAGTTCGGCGTACAATACCGCGGCCGGCTTGCCGAGGCCGCGAAAACCCTCTTCGATCACGCTGTTGAGTGCCGACACCGCCCCGGCCGGGACCAGTATCAGCGCCGCCTTGATCGCGCCGCGGAATTTGGCCCCGAACAATAGAACCACGCCCCATGGAGTGGCTGCAGCCAGTATTGGCGCCGTGATCAAGGCGACCACAACCGCGAGGCGGCTGCCGTGCAAGAAACTGCGGAAGCGGTCCGCTTCCGCCCTGTGCGCAGCAATCTTCGGAAACAACACCGAACTTAAGGCGTTCATCAGAGGATTAATCGCGCCGCTCCAAGCAACGGCCGCTACGTACAGGCCGAGTTCGCTGGGCGCCAGCAGGCCTGCCATCAACATCTGATCCAGACGCAGGTTGAGTACCACTGGCAAGCTGGAAGCCACGCAAGGCAATCCATAGGCGAGCATCGGCCTGAATTGACGCGCCTCGGGCGTGAATCGTCCCGGCACGTTCCTTTTGACTATCAATTCGAACGGGATTAACAGTGCGAATAGAGCGGCAAGGTAAACCGCCGCGACGCGACGCGGGTCTCTGATTCCGCACAACCAGGCCGAAGCCAGCACCGCCAGCCAAGCCAGGGTCGGCAAAATCCGCAGTGCGTTCCAGGGCAGGAAATCACTGCGGCCGCGCAGCACAAAGAGCCACAGCGACATGATCGCGACTACGGGTACGTTGATCAGGTACCAGCATGCCGCAGTCACGATTTGGGGCGACTGGGCCGATAGCAACAGCGGCATCGCCAGGTAGCCGCCGGTTATCAAAGGCGCGGAGGCAAGCAGCGCGATCACAGCCGCGCAGCCAAGGTAGCGCCCGGCGCGTTCGGGATCACGCGCCGAAAAATAGACCACCGACGGACCGGTTCCCAGCATAGCCAGGTTTGCGAGTAGCATCGGGTAGGTTTGGATGGCCGCCAGCTCCCCTCGCCCGCGCGGGCCCAAAAGGCGCGCCGCGAGAACTCCGGTGACCAGACCAAGCACTCCGATGGCAAGGTTAGTCGCAGCCGTCAGAGCAACATTAGCTCCGAAGGCGCTGCGTTTTTGCAGTGACAGCCAGATGCCAGCCGGGTTCATCGGTCAAAAGCGTCTTTCGCAACTCGCGCGGCTTGCTGTCCCAAAGGTAACGCGGACCCTTTCATAGAAAAGCGCATCGGCCTCCGTCCGGACTGATACAGGGCAATTGAGACCAGCCCGGCCGTAGATGCTTGCTTGCAGGCGTTACGCGTAGGTTCCGCAAGTCTACTTCTCCGGAGCGCTGCTACTCGATCCTGCAGGAACGCATCAACTGCCGGCCAATACCACATCGAGGTAGGAATCAACGATATTATCCAGTGAGAAAGCCGATGCTCGGTCTTCGACGTTGTAGCGAGCTCGACCGTCGAGAATATCGCAGATGGCGGAGGCCATTTGAAGGTCATCACCAACCGGCACCAATTTTCCCCATTTTCCCCATTCGAGAATCTCGTCTGGTCCGCTCAGGCAATCCGTGCTCACCACTTGCGTTCCCAGAGCCATCGCCTCGATCAGAACCGTCGGCAGTCCTTCCGATCGGGAAGAAAGAACCAGAACCTTTGCCCGCTTCATATATTTGTAGGGATTATCCACAAAGCCGGGAAGTGCTGCGTTTTCCTCAATCCTCAGCTCTCGGACAATTGATTCCAGCCGCGGTCGGTCCGGGCCTTCGCCCAGAATCATAATACGCGCCGGCCGCGCGCGCCTGAGCCGGGTGAACGCTCTCAGCAGGGTGGAAAAGTCCTTACGCGGCTCAAGCCGGCCCACGGCTAGAACAACTGGGGGTTGCCCCGGTCCGAACCATGGATGGTCCAGGGGTTCGGCGGCGTTGGCAAGAAGCGCAGGTGTCACCACCGGATTGTAGATGACATTTATGCTGTCGCGGTCAAACTGAAGGCGGCGTGCCATATCGTCGGCCAGACCCCGGGACACGGCCACCACTGAGTCGGCGAAGCGGTAGGCCGACTTCATGGTCCTATGCAGCAACCACGTACGCCAGTCCTGGTTGTACTCAGCAACCGTGGTCGGCGGGTTATGTTCGGTGACGATCACGCGCGTGGCGCCGCGCGCAATCGCTCTGGCGCAAATGGTGGCCACATTGGCGTGGGTGGAAGCCGAAATAACCGCATCGGGCCGCCTGTGCCGGAGATAACTCGCCAGGCGCAGGATCGACCTGCTTACCCTGAGCGAACGGAAATCGACCAGATTGACGCCCGGAGGCACGGCCTGGAGGTAAGGCCCCTGCGCGCACGCAAGTACCAGGTCGACACGCGTGCCCTTCAGCGCCAAACCGCGGGCCAGGTTCAACATTACCCGCTCCAATCCGCCTCCGGCGAGCAACGGAAAAAACACTGCAACCGTGGGATGGGCCTTGCTTGGTCCGATCGACCGCACCTCCTCCTCTGTTTGCTGGCCAGCCTGGGATTAGCGACTCTCTCAGCACCCGTCCACGTTCCAGGCGCTGGGCAGCTCGCGCGCTAATAGTCTAGTCATCGTTCAGGCTTGATAAAGTACCGGCAGGCATAATCGACATGGTTTAAGAATATGGGACACGCTTCTTTGGCTAGAAACTCGTCTATCGCACGGCGGCACCCTTCGAAGTGACCATAGTCGTCGATCACGACAATACCGTTCTTTGCGACCTTCGGATACAGATACTTGATGCAGATCGCGGTTGACTCGTACCAGTCGCCGTCCATTCTGAGGAGTGCGATTGCACCAATCGTATTGGCATCACGCGGTATGGTATCTTGAAACCAGCCCCGATGGTAATGAATCAGCTCTTTTGGATAGCCGATGATGCTCTCAAGAAGAGTCTTGCTATCCTCGATTCCGGCCACCAGCACATTTGTTGATTGGAGACGTCCCGAAGCCCTGCCATTGCTCAGCTGTACGGCTTTGTGACCGTCCAGTTCCTCATCGGGCTCCGGAAGACCGTTGAAACTGTCGAACAGATGGAGGTGGCGGCGGGGAGGAGCTGCTGACGCCAGGTGCGCCAGGGCGCTCAGTCCCACGGCACCGCCTTTCCAAACACCACATTCCACCATGGCACCCTCGATCTGATGGCGGTCAAGATAGCGCATCTGTTGCCAAAGCGTCGCAGCTCGCTCGAAAGACATCATTGTATGACCGCGAACAATTGCTATGGCACGCCTTATATCTTGCTCTTCATCGTAATGAAACGTGGTGTTAAGGCATGCGGCCTCGATCGGTATCGCAGCCGCCGGCCGCCATCCTCTTTCCAGAAGATAGCTACGCAGAAAGGATTTAAGTATATTCTTCACCGCCGATTACTTAAGATCGCCGCACTATGACGAGGTTCGGAATGTGCGCGATAAGCTCGAACCGTTCTAACCGCTCGTAGACCGCCCTTCGGCATCCAGCATAGCGCCGATCGTCAACATCGTGTAGTGCCAAAATCGCTCCCGGCTTCGTGATACGCATCGCCGCGGCAAGATCATGGCTCACGTTGACGTAGTCATGAGCGGCGTCGATGAAAATGAATCGCGCCGGACCAAGATTCCAGTTGCGCACTGCCTGGCCAAAAGTCTCGCGCCTCAACGTGACATTCCCCAGGGCGGCGGTCCGCTCCATGAAGCGGCGCAAGTTGGTCTCGTTTGCCGAACCGATAAACGGGTCGATCGCAACTACGGGAGAGTCGGTGGCCGCGGCGAGATATTCCGTCGTGACCCCGCGCCAGGCGCCGACCTCGACGACGCACTCCCCGCAATTGTCAGCCAAGGCGAGGGCCTTTAACAAGTAGGCCGCTTGCTGCGGTGTGACCTGAGTTTCATCCCAACAGGCATCGGGCGCGGCGCCGGGTTCACCGACGCGATCGATCATGGGAATCTCGTATTCCTGGAAGAAGAGCCGGCTATGCAGGTCCGACAGTTTTGCCCACGCAGTAAAGGTCAAGCGTTTCCAATGCCATTTCGGTACCCTTTTGATCAGATATGGGTCGAGCGTCATGAGAATCAGGGAACTATACCGGCACGCCAACCGCGGAACTTACCTTCATCCGGTGTACGGCCGGTCCTGTTCGGGGCTCGGAGCACGCCGAGGTCTCCTCGACAGCGCAATGCTGTCGGGAGTGCGCTCCGACACATAGGCAGCCTCAGCGAGATCGTGCTTCACACGCGGCGCCCAGTCGCGCACCACCAAGCCCAGAAAAACAAACAGCGGCACCACGATGCCGGCGGCCAGCGTATCGAGCACCACCCAGGGCCGGTCGGGATAAGGCGGGGTGTAGGGTCTCTCCAGGACGGTGAAGGCGAAGTCGGCGTTGGCCTGCGCGGTTCCAATCTTTTTTATTTGCCGGGCGGCGAGATCGTAGAGGTCGTCGCGCAGCATCGGATCGCTGACCGTGGCCGCCTGCTGCTGTAGCGATCTGGCCGCCGCCTTGTCATAAGCTACATCGTGGGCGCGAAGCTGGTCGCGCAGGTGGTCGATATAAAGGCGCAGGACGTAGTTGGCCAGTTCAGGATCCTTGTCGATGTAGGTTAAGGTGATATTGCCGGTGCGCATGCTGTTTTCACAATCAAAACGCGAACTCACCGTCTGATAGTAGTCCCACAGCGGCGACCCGCCGCCGCCTTTGGGACGTAAAAAAGCGGGCACCAGCGACCAGATGCTGTGTCCTCCACCAAGCCTGGGGCCGAGTTTTTCGCTCTCGATGAGGTTGGAGGTGAAGGTGTAGCTTTTCAAGATGGCTACCAATTCCTCCGGATCGTGCACATTGGTGCCGATGTCGCTGTCAATTCCGGTGCCGCTCATGTTGGCCATGTTGGACAACCCGGTACTCTGCAGCAGGCCGCCGATGCCGCTGGTGCTTTGGCCGATCGGCCGGATGATCGCGGTCGACAGGTACTTGGGATTCATCACGAACTTGGTCAGACAGAAGACCAGGACCATTGAAGACACCGTGGCGGCAATCAGCAGACGGCGGTGACGCAGGGCGACCAGCGCCAGGTAGGAACGCAGAATGCCGCTGCTTTCCTCTCCGGCCGCACCGTCGAGCTCGAAGATGCCATTGCCGCTTTGTGCAGGGGTCTGCCTGGACCCGTTGAACTCTTCGTTATTCGCCATGCGCCAACGGCCTCCTTAGTGCCAGATCCAGCTTCCCCAAGCCGGCCACAGGGATCCCGATATCAGCACCATCGTCCGCACCGAGTCGGTTCCGCGCATCCAGTTGATGTCATGCACATACTCACATGCGGCCCGTACTCTGAGCGAACCGAGAAGGGAGAAGTTTTGGACGTCGAATCTGCCCGGGATCTGCATCACATCGATCGCGATACCGCCGCTGCGCTCCTTGCTGAGCCCGGCAATCTCGAAGTTCGGGGCGCGTTCGGTATAGAAGACGTCGGCGTCTCCCCGGTAACGGTAATTGAACCAGCGGCCGACACTCAAATCGATTTCGGTGGCGTCAGGACCGATCGGATCCGCCATCAACTGACCGTAATAGGCCCAGTACAGCGAGTCGTCGTGCCTGGAATAGTTCGGTTCGATGAGCGCATATTCGAAGCGGGCATCGGTCAAACCGTCGGCGGTCACGCGCGGGATATATACTCCCCCCTGGTAGGAAACGGACAGGAACGGCAGCGCTCCTCCCACCGGCCGGAATTCGGTGCTCAGATTATCTTCGCCGAGGATCTCCTGGTAAATCTCCGTGTTACGCAGGCTCGGGAGATATATCTTCAGGAACACGCCGCCGCGTGAGTTGGTATTTCCCTGACTGGTATTTCCGGTGTTCAGGCCGGTGGCGCGTCCCAGCCATCCGGTCCATCCGTAATTTGAGTTGCCGGCCCCGCCGAACATGATTACGTGATCCAGGCCGAACTCGAAGGTCGGCAGCGGTTTGAACGCGATGACCTGCCCCGAAATCCAGGGGTAATTGTAGTTCTTGAGCAACGGGGGGGTTAACCGCAGATCTTCCGCATAGCGGCCGTTATTAAGGCGCCCGACGAAGATCTGATGCCGAAACGGTCCCAGGTAGCGCAAGAAGCCCGGCAGCAGCCTGGGATGAACGCTTTGAAAGGTCAAGGCCGGAAACGCACGCGCATTGTTGCCCTGCGATAGCGGAGCGAAGTACCCTGTGCCCCAGCCCATTTCCTGGTAGCCAAAGGCCAGCGCCTGATTGCCGATGCTTGCCACCACGCCCCCGCGCAGCAGACGCAGCCGGTTGGTATCCGAGGTTTGGGTGACGGCGGGAGAGCCGTTGTAGAGCGCGCCAGGCGGCCAAGCCTGCTCAAAGAGCGCAGGGCTGTGAACGATTGGGCCGGCGACCGAGGTTTCGCCGTACGCAGTCAGAAAGCCGCCCACGCCTGCCCAGTTCGAAATGCGCAAGATCTCGTTGCTGCCCGGCGAAGTGGGTAAACCATCGTTGTTGGCCAGCAGCGGAGTGGCTTCCTGGGCCTGATACTCAAGCGGATTGGAGCTAAAGAGCGCAAACCGCCGGCGCGTGCCGCTTGAATAAATGTATTGCGCTTCCACCCGTTCCAGCGGATGAATCATGGTGGGCGGATTGTCTTCGTGATCGTTTTCCAGCCACTGGATTTCTTCGTGGAACTCCTCGCGCAGCGACCGGATTAGCACGCCCGCCAGCGCATCGGGCTGTTCGGCTTCGTCCAGATTGCGCTGCGCCTCCAGGGTCAGACGTGCCGCCTCGACGCGGGCGATGGGCCTGATTTCGGACAGATAGTCGTCGAGCAGGCCCATCCCGTTTAGTTTGTCGAGTTCGTCGTAAGCCGGGTCATCCAGTGCGATATACACCACATAGGTTGAGGCGCGCACGGCACAGCATGCAGTCAGGAGCGCGGCTACAGCCGCGATCACGGCGCCAGTCCACGCAAGTAGATAATGGGCCGGCGCAGGGTGCGCAGCTTTCGCGCTCACAACGGTTTGCCGATCCGGAAGCAGGGTAAGCTTGGCTTGCATTGTCTACTTCTCCCTGCAGCATCCCGAAGACCACAGTGACGGGAGAATCGTGATGAACACACGCTTGTCCACGTCCCAGTCGCGTTGCCTGGCCGGCCCTTTAGATTCGCGTCCCCGGCCCAGGCGCAAGGACGTGACGCCGGCGATCGCTGTGCAGCCCGCACGCATATCAGCCGAGCGCGTGCTGCAAGCGGTCTGAAAGGTCGCAGCCGCGTCATCCTGCCCGTCTACAGTTGCGTCGCGAGCAGCGCCATCATCGCTATGCTCTGGGCGCTGTTGGCTACAATCTGCGTTATATCCTTGGTCATCTGTATGTTCTGGAAACCGGACAGATCTTCAGGAACGAAAACGGTATCTCCGACCTCCAGTTTGGACTCCATCAAGCCGCCCGAGATAAGCGGCAGGGCCGGAAACAGCCTGGAGCGCCGGCTCTGATCGTAGCCGTCAGCGGTCAGGACCGAGCCGTCCGCCTTGATGACGATGACCTGTTTTTTGTCGGCATAACGGGTGAAACCGCCGGCGTCGTTGATGTAATCGCGCACGGTCTTGGAACCCAGTCTCAGGAAGGAACTGGGATGATTGACCTCGCCCATCACCATCACTGACGACGGCACGACCGGGACATCGATCTCGTCGCCGTCTTCCAGCACGACATCATCGGGACCCGGCTTGCCGTCGAGCGCGGCATTGACGTGGATAACCATGCGGCCTTCGGCCTGCCGGGTGGAGGCCGACAGCACGTTTTGCAATACCATCATGGCGGCGGTGGCGTTGCCTGAGCTTGCCCCGGAGCCCGGGGTGGTGTTGAAGGACGCCAACTGCGCCTGCGTCAACGCGACGTTCGCCGCTTCCTTGCTCAGCCGCTCGCGGGCTTCATTGAGCCGCTCCTGCTCCATCTGCTGGACTGACACCCGCCGGAAGACGATGCCCTGCACGAAGGCGTCGGGCAAAAAGCCGCCGCATCGCTCAAGCACCGAATGCAGCCGTTCGCCTTCCCGGATTGTGTAAACCCCCGGACGCATCACCTTGCCGCTGACTGTAACGGTAAAGGGCAGATGATAATTGGACGCGGCCTTCACCAACAGTTCGTCATTGGGTTTGAGCAGAGTTGCCTTGTCGTTGGGGCCCTGGGCTTGCGGACGCAGGTCGATGTCGATGTAGGTATGACGCGTCAGCGAACCGTTTACAACTTCAGTGCGGGCCAGCTCCGCGCGCTTCAAAAAGGCATCATCCTGTGTTCCCCCGGCAAGAGCTACCAGATCACCGACCCGCATGCCGGGATAGTAGTCATAGATACCCGGTATGCGGACTTCGCCGGTGATCTCAACGAACTGGGGCGGACGCTGCCAGTCCACGACCGACCTTATGAATAACTCGTCATTGGCCTTAAGCGGCGTGTCGAGACTGTAGTTGCCCTGCATGATGGAGCGCAGATCGATATCGAAATGTTTGCGTTGTGCCTTGCCACCGGGGCCGACTTCGGTTCGCACCAGCACGACGCGATCCTGGTAGGCGTCATCCTTCAATCCCCCGGCCATGAAGACCAGGTCGCTGACCTTCATATCGGGGCTGAAGACGTAACGGCCCGGCTGGCGCACTTCTCCATTGACCGCGACGGAGGGCAGGTCGCGGACGTCCTCAACGTTGTAGATATCGACTTCATCCTTGGGCTGCAGGGCAATGTCACCCTGCCCGATCCTGGGGTTGGCCAGGGCATCGCCCAGATCGGCCTGGAGGAAATGAGTGGTCTTTCCCGGACCGGAAAGCCGCCGAACAAGTGCGTATTTCAAATAGGTATTAGGCAATACACCGTCGCCCTTTTTGATCAGGTCAGACAGACGCATGCCTTTGTACCACGGATAATTTCCCGGCCGGCGCACGTTTCCGGACAGCATCACCATGTTGACCGGCCCGATCATGACCGGGTAGACCTTGATGACATCGCCGTCGCGAATCGTGAAATTCTGATTGGTCAGGCGTCTGAGACTGACGTTGATCGCCACCATGCGTTTGTGGTCCTGGATACGCTCGACCTGCAGATGGTCGCCGAATCCGAAGCCGGTAATTCCGCCTGCCAATCTTAATGCCGCATCCAGCGTCTCGGGATGGTCCTTCTTGAGCTCGTAGATGGCCGGACGCTTGACGTCGCCGGCAATCCCGACCACGCTACCGATCACCGGCACGAAGATTACGTCGCCCTCTTCCAGGCGCCGGTCGGCGGAATTGTTGCCGTGCAACAGGATGTCGTACATGTCAATCACATCGACCAGTTGATTGCCATGACGCACCTCGATGTTGCGCAGGCTGCCGACCTTGCTGACCCCGCCCGCCGCCACCAGCGCATTGGAAACCCGCGACAGAGCGCTGATCTGGTAGCTGCCGGGCTGAACGACGTCGCCGGCCACGGTCACGTTGATGGTGCGCAACTGGCCCATCGTCACGTCGACCTGAACCCCGGTCATTTTGGAGGCTTTGGCTTCGATCAGCTTTTTGGCTTGCTGAAAGGTGAGGCCGGCGACCTGTAACGGTCCGATTTCCGTCACCTGGATCATTCCCTGGCGATCAACGACCGGGTTCAAGACGGTGTTGACGCGCCCCCACAGCAGGATATCGATTTCGTCGCCCGGACCGATGACGTAGTCATTGCCCACCGGCACATTGGCCACCGGCGCGAAGGTTGAAACCCCTGAGACAAAAAAGTTGTAGCCAAACTGGGTCAGATTGTCGGTTGTCGGCGGTTGGGGCAGGTCCAAAGGATTGTCGATTTGTTGGAACTTGACCTCGATCGGCGAGGGCGGAACCTGTAGCGGCATTGCGTTTACCGCTGGCATCATCGGCGCTATCCCGGCGGGCGGTGGGCCAAAGCCCGGGTTTGGCATACCGGGTTGAGAACCTCTGGCCGACGCAAGCGTCTGCTTGATCATGCCCATCTGTGCGTCGCTCAATCCCAAGGTTCGGCCAATCGCGTTCATCTGGTTGTCGCTCAAGTTCAGGGCACCAAAGCGCGCGCTCAGTTGCTGTAGCTGGTCGGAGCCAATCGCGCCGCTCGCGACATCCGTCTTGAGCTTGTTGAGTTGGTCGGTGGAAACGCCAAGCTGTGCGGCTACGGTGTTGAGGGTGTTCTGGTCGATTCCACCGAGCAGGTTGGAAATCCCTGACCCACCCGCCGCACCGTTGCCGCCCGACGCATTGTTCAGACCGCCATTCGCGGCCGACGTCGATGATCCAATGGTTCCTGAGTTGGGAAAGCCGCCGGAGGAGGGAAAACCACCTGCGGGCGGAGGACCGTTAAGCGAGGGCATCTGGGTGTTTGCCAGGTTGGCTGATCCGGCCGCCAGGCCCGGTGAGGACGGTCCCACATAGCCCATCGGGGGTTGGCCATAAGGCCCGAATGCGGCCCCGCCGGTCAGTGCACCCGTGGGTGGGTTGCTCATCGTGGGAGCAAAGGAGTTGTTGGCGGGCACACCATTGGCGCCGAATCCCCCGGGCTGAGCGTAGGGAGCGGGCTGCCCATACGGAGTATTGGCAAGCGCCGGAGGAGCGTAGGTCCCCCCCGGGGGCGGCACGTAAGGCCCTGTGATCGCGGGCGAACCATACGGGCCCAGCATCGGCGCCGATCCGTATGGCACGGTTATCGGTGGATTGAACTTCGACAACGACGAGGAATCGTTCGGACCGAGGTAGCCGTTGTACGGCGCGTTGCTACAGTTACGAGGGTCCCGGGCACAGGCGGCAGCGCGCCAGTACAGGTAGGATTGCGTTGCGGAATAGCTACCCTGCCAGCCTGGAGCGGTTTGTCCGTAAGCAGAACTCCCGTAGGCCGGATTTCCGGGCGGGATACTGCCGAAAGGGGGCGTCGTGTACGGGTTAGTCCCTGGGTTTGCTGCGGAGGGCGCAGTTCCATACGGCGCACTTCCATAGGCGGGATTGGCGTACGGGTTCGTCGAGGGTGGGGCTGTGCCTGCACCATATGCAGGCGCGACGGGTGCCCCATTCGTTACCCCGGTCGGGTACGGAAATCCGCCCCCACCGCTGACCTGTGCCTGTGCGGCCAGGGACAAAGCGGCAATCGCGGCCGCCGCGATGGCGCCTGTCGCGAGCCAGCCAAATTTAACGGTGTGATGTTGAGCCATCAGAGCCTACCCTCCGGCCTCCAAAAACGCATTGAGCCTTTAGGTCCGACAGGCGGAGTTGGAGCGAGGCGAAACCAGCCGTTTCGCCGGGATGGGCAAATCACGGGCCTCGCTCCCGATTCCGCAAAGGTGAGAGGACAAATAGCAGCTTTCAAGTTATAAAAGGTAAGATCTGATCCGAAAATCCTTCGGATTGGCGGTCTTGGCCTTTTGAACACGCGTCCGCCATCCCGTGCTGGGAAGCCCACACGGTTGTTGCGCAGCAGTAAAAACGTGCTGCTTTTAACGATAACCCCCTTTAACGCGTCAATGCAGCCCACCGGGTCGGCCGTTCCTTCGATCGGCAACCCGTTTTCGGTCCAGAGGATGTCCACAGCCTCCGGAGCCGTCCGCTAGCATCTTGGAGCCGCTAGCCACACAGATTTGCGGTCAGCTTTCCGCAAACTGGCGCAAACTTTCGGGATTTCCCACAAGTCAGCAACTCCGGAGCCCCCACAACTGCAGCCAGAGCCCAAGAAGCTAGCGAATTGAACACTCTGGCTTCAGCATTATGCTGGCCTCGTCAGTAAGATCGGAAAATGACCAAGGGTTCCTTAAAACGAAGGAACCGTTCGGAAGCTCGTCACGCTTTTCCAATCTGCCTTAACCTCGCCAATGATACATAGATGACGGGGTCATCAAAAGAAATGAAGGAGAAAAACCTGCTCCGCCATCGTTTCAGCGTCTTGCGGCAAAACAACTATCAGACGTAAATTCTGAAATCAATAGCTAAACTTGGACATCGTTAATTTGCAGAAAATGGGGTCTGTTCCGCCGCGCGTTTTTTTTATGCCGCCAATCTTGCCATCGACTTCCAATGCGACTCTAAGATTTGCCTTGACCGCAGAAAAAATGCAACCCCACGGAGCTCTCGTTCAACTCCTTTTGGGGGCCTGCGGACCAAGAGCTTTGTGCAGCACCGCGTTTTTCTTCCGGTGCTCAGCTATTACCAGCCGGTTTGGGTCGCGGAAACTTGTTCGTCCGGCTTGGGATTCTTGCGCGGTACTACGAACGACAGCGCGGTTCAGGCCGCGCTCTGCTGGTTGGCACGCGGGCCGCGCTCGTAGTACCTACTGTTTTCGGATTGGCCAACGGCCAGGGAGGAAACCATGAGCGACGACGCGATTTTATACGAAAAGGACGGCCCGGTAGCGAAGGTGATTCTCAACCGCCCGGAACGGCGCAATGCCCTGACCGACCCGATGTTCACCCAAATCGTCGAGGCCTACCACCGTGCCGAGCAGGACGACGATGTCAAGGTGATCGAGCTGATGGGCAAGGGCGACACCTTTTGCGTCGGTTTCGACCTGCGCGACCCCGACCTCTTCTATGAAGGCGCGGATGTGGGCGAAAACAACGTCCGCGACGGCATCTACGCCCTGCGCTTTCGCACCGAAGTCATGCGCGACATGATGTTCGTGCTCAAGCCCACCATCGCCCGCGTCCATCGCCACTGTATCGGCGCGGGGCTGTTCCTGACCCTGGTCGCCGACTTTGCCATCGCTTCGGACAACACCGTGTTCGGCTTTCCCGAATCGCGCTACGGCGACGCGGGAGGGGTTTGGTGTTTTCCCTTCGTAGTGATGCAATGCGGACTTAAGCGCGCGCGCGAATTGCTTATGACCGGGCGCAAATTCACCGCCGAGGAAGCCGAGCGCTTTAACTTCATCAACCACGCGGTGCCGATGGAAAAGCTCGACGACGAAGTCAACGAGTTGATCCACGCGCTGTGCAGTCTGCCGCGCGACAGCCTGGCTTTCGCCAAATCTTTCCAGCACGAAATCTACGGCACGCTGGGCATCCCGAGCTTCTTCCTGCCCCATTACACCATCCATCCGCTGGCCCTGCAGATAAAGCGCAAGCCCGACGAATTCGACTTCCGCGAAGAGGTGCGCAAAAAGGGATTGCGCGGCGGCATCGAAGAGCGCAACCGGCGTTTTTCGGGACGCTACTGGAACTGGTAGAGCGAGAGTACGGAGGCGTCGGTGGATTTCTCCCTCACCCCGGAGCAGGAATCGTTTCAAAAGCAGGTCAGGCAGTTCATCCACGAACATCTGACTCCGGAACTGCGCGCGGAGGTCGAGCGCGAGCAATACGCAATCGGACCGCTGGGGAAACAATTCGTCCGCCTGATGGGCCAGCAGGGCTGGCTCGGCATCGGTTGGCCGCGCGAGTACGGCGGGCAGGGGCGCGGCGCCATCGATCAATGGCTGTTTTTGGAGGAGATGGCGCTGGAGAACCTGCCCACCGGCGGACTGACGCTCAACTCCGCCGGGCCGACCCTGATGCGAGTCGGCTCGGAACGGCAGAAGCAGGAGTATCTGCCGCGCATCCTGACCGGCGAGATCGAATTCGCAATCGGCTACACCGAGCCCAACGCCGGCTCCGATTTGGCCTCGCTGCAGACCCGCGCCGTGCGCGAGGGTGACAGCTACGTTATCAACGGGCAGAAGATCTACACCTCCGCCGCCCATCATTCGACCCACATCTGGCTGCTGGCACGCACCGATCCCAAGGCGGCCAAGCATCGGGGGCTGTCCATCTTCATCGTTCCGATCGACGCGCCCGGCGTGACCGTCCGCCCGCTGGCCACGATGGGCAGCGAGCGCAGCAACGAGGTGTTCTTCGAAGACGTCCGCATCCCTGCCGGCAACCTGGTCGGCGAGGAGAACCGCGGATGGTATTACGTGACGATGGCACTGGACTTCGAGCGGCTGATGGCCCACAACCGGACTCGCCGCTACCTGGAGCATCTGATGGATTACGCCAGAAGCACGGTGGTCGACGGGTGTCCGCTCAGCCGCCATCCGCGCGTGCGCATCGCACTGGCCCGGCTGGCGGTCGAGGTCGAAGTCTTGCGCCTGTTCTCGCTGCGCAGCGCCTGGATGATCGAGTGCGGCCAGGTGCCCAATGTGGAGGCCTCGGTCTTCAAGATCTTCATGAGCGAACTCAACCAGCGTATCGCAGTCGCCGCGCAGGACATCATGGGCCCCTATGCCACGCTGCGCGCCGAAGACCCGGCGGCGCCCATTGAAGGACGCCTGGAGAAGCTGTATCGCAGTTTCCCGCTGTACAAGTTCGCGGGCGGCACCAACGAGGTGATGCGCAACATCATCGCCCAACGCGGTCTGGGGATGCCGCGGGGCTAGGGCGATAGACCGAATTTTCGGAGAGCGATGTGATTGACCTGGGATGGAGTGAAGCGCAGACCATGTTGCGCGACAGCGCGCGCGGCTTTTTGGCCAAGGAAGCGCCCAAGAGCGTGATTCGGCGGATCGAATCCGACCCGCTGGGTTATTCGCCCGCGCTGTGGCGCCAGATGGCAGCGCTCGGATGGCTGGCCATGCCTTTTCCTGAAAGCGTTGGCGGCGTGGGCGGCAGCCTGATTGACGCGGGCTTGCTGGCGGAGGAACTGGGGCGCGCCTGTCTGCCCAGCCCTTACATCCATACGGTGGCGGCGGGCTTGACGCTGCTGGAAGCGGGACGCACCGACCTGGTCGCCAAGATCATCGCCGGCGACCTGATTGTCGTGCCCGCTTTCAGCGAAGCCGACCCGCGTCCGATACCGTCGGCGGTCAAGCTCGCGATGACGCCCGTGAGCGACGGGTACCGGCTGAGCGGCCTCAAACGTTTCGTCGAATATGGGGATGCGGCCCATCTGCTGCTCTGCTCGGGCCGCGCCGGCCAGGCCGGTTCCGATGACGCGGTGACGCTGATGCTGGTTGCCGGCGACGCCCCGGGATTGGCGCGGCGACGCCTGGCCACAACCGGCGGCGACCCGGCGGCCGAACTCGGCTTTGAGAGCGTCCTCGCGGCTGCCGGCGACCTGGTCGGGGAGCGCGACCGCGGATGGCCGATCATGGAGCGAACCTTCAATCGGCTCTGTGCTCTGCGCGCCGCCGAGATGGCCGGCGGCACGCGCCAGGTGCTGGAAATGACGGTGGAATACACCAAGATGCGCGTGCAGTTCGGGCGCGCGCTGGCGACCTTCCAGGCGGTCCAGCATATCTGCGCGGACATGGCGATTATGGCCGACGGCGCGGAACTGGCCGCGCGCCAGGCGGTGTGGGCGATGGACCGCGGGCTGGGAGGTAATTTCGAGGTCGGCGCGGCCAAGGCCTTCGCCGGCCAGGCTTATACCTTCGCGGTTTCCAATGCCGTCCAACTCCATGGCGGCATTGGCTACATGGAGGAGTATGACCTTCAGTTCTACTACCGCCGCGCTCGCTCTGAAGAGGTCATGATGGGCACCAACGAAGACCACTTGGAGCGGGTGGCCAGAGCTTTGGGCCTCTGACACCGCGTGCCCCCCACCGGTGCCCGCTTCCATTGCGCCAGGCCGTTTCCAGGCAGGCTATCGACACGAGGGATGACTGCAGGTGGCTGACATAGTGATTGAAAAGAACGTTCCGGTGCCGATGCGCGACGGCGTAGTGCTGCGCGCCGACCTTTATCGGCCCGGCGCACCCGGCCGCTACCCGGTGCTGCTGGAGCGCACGCCGTACGGCAAGACCCTGCCGCGCATGGTGCTGGATACGGTGCACGTGCTCAACGCGGTTGAAGCGGGCTACGCGGTGGTGATCCAGGACTGCCGGGGCCGCTTCGCCTCCGAGGGCGAATTCGTGCCGTTTTTGTGCGACATCGACGACGGCTATGACACCGTGGAATGGTGCGCCGCCCAGCCGTGGTCAAACGCCCGAATCGGGATGTTTGGCACGTCCTACGTGGGCGCTACCCAGTTGCTGGCGGCGACTGCCGCCCCGCCCCATCTGTCGGCGATCTGCCCGGTGGTCAGCGCCGCCGATTTCCACAACGGCTGGATCTACGAGGGCGGCGCCTTCCGGCTCGGCTTCGTCGCCGCCTGGGCCGCGCAGTTCCTGGCCGTCCCGCATCTGGATCGCCTGCCGCTCTCGCCCACGCAGCGTCAAGCCGAGCGCGAGCGCCTGCTCGACGGCCTTGAGCGGCTGCGCCGCACGCTGTCGCATTTGCCGCTGGCGGAGTTGCCGCTGCTGAAGCTGGAGGGCCTGGCGCCCTACTTCTATGACTGGCTGATGCATCCCGATGACGGCGAGTACTGGCGGCGCTTCAACATTATCGCCCATCACGACCGCGTCGCCGTGCCAGCCCTGCACATGGGCGGATGGTACGACCTGTTCGTGGCCGGCGCGCTGCACAATTTCACCGGCCTGCGCCGGCACGCGGCGACCGAGCGCGCCCGCGCCGGCCAGCGTCTGATCTTCGGGCCGTGGGTGCACGGCTCGCTGCAATCGCAGCTTTCGCCGATCGGAGAGCGCGATTACGGATGGCGTTCGCTGGTGCCGCTGAGCGAAACCAAGCTGGGATGGTTCGACCATTGGCTGCGCGACGCCGACAACTGGGTCGTTTCCGAGGCGCCGGTGCGCGTGTACGTGATGAACAAGGGATGGCGCCGGGAGCGGGAGTGGCCGCTGGAGGGCACGCAGTGGACGCGCTTTTACCTGCACAGCGGCGGACGCGCCAATTCGGCCGGCGGCGACGGCCGGCTGAGCCGCGACACACCGTCGTCGCAACCGCCTGACGTGTTTTTATACAACCCATTGAATCCAACCCCCACCGTCGGCGCCGGCGGCATCTACGATCAGCGCTCCGTGGAAGGCCGCTCCGACGTGCTGGTCTACTCGACGCCGCCGCTGGGCGAAGCGCTCGAAGTCACCGGTCCGGTCAAGGTGGTGCTGTATGCCTCCAGTTCCGCGCCGGATACCGACTTCAGCGCCAAGCTGGTCGACGTCGCCCCAAACGGCTACGCCGCCAACCTGTGCGACGGGCTGATTCGGGCGCGTTACCGCAACTCGCCGGCGCGTGCGGAGCTGATGGCGCCGGGCGAGGTCTACGAATTCACCATCGATCTGCACGGCACCGGAAACGTCTTCCTGCCCGGCCATCAGATCCGGCTGGAGATCGCCAGCAGCAATTTCCCCAAGTTCGATCGCAACCCCAACACCGGCGAGCCGGCCGCCCTGGCGCGGCATACGCGGCCCGCCGTGCAGAGCGTTTTCCACGATCCGCAGCATCCTTCTCACGTCGTGCTGCCGGTGATTCCGGCCAAGGGCCGCTAGGCGCGAGTAACGCTTTGATTTGAAACCCGCAGGAGGTTGGCAATGGCGCAGCAATTCAAACTGATCGACCCCTTCATCGGACTTCCGCCCAAGGCGCCCAATCCTTCACAGGACCCTAACATCGCGCGCTGGTTCCGCAATTCCAAGGCGCTGATGGAAGGGGCGACGGTCGAACAGATGGTGGCCGACATGGATGAATGCTCGATCGAGGCCGCGATTCTGACCGCGACCGGGCAACCCGAGCTGCCCGCCGGTCCCTATGCCGTCGGCCAGCGCATCACCGACGAGACCTTCAACGCCGCCTGCAAGGAAGTGGCCGACATCATCAAGCGCTATCCGGGGCGGCTTTACGGATGCGCCGCGATCGATCCGACCGGGATGATGCGTGCCGTGCGGCAGGTCGAGCGTGCCTACAAGGAGTATGGTTTCCGGTCGATTTGGATGATGCCGGCGCTGGTTGGCCTGCCCGCCAATCACGCCTGCTACTTCCCGGTTTATGCCAAGTGCGTGGAGCTCGGCATGACGGTCAAGATCAATTGCGGGGTGCCGGGTCCGCTGCGCCAGGCCAGATTGCAGCAGCCGATGAACCTGGACGAGGTGCTGCTGGCCTTTCCGGAATTGACCGTGGTCGGCACCCACGTCGGCCACCCCTGGCATCTGGAAACTGTCGCGCTGCTGCAGAAGTTTCCCAACTTCTACATGATCACCTCGGGCTGGGCCCCCAAGCACGTGCCGCAGGAGCTGTGGAATCTGGCCAACACGCGCGGCGCGAACAAAATCCTGTGGTCCAGCGACTATCCGATTCTGCCGATGCAGCGCTGCTCGCAGGAAGGATGGGCGGTGCCGCTCAAGGACGAAGTCAAGCGCCGCTACCTGCGGGACAACGCGATCGAGGTCTTCAAACTGGACATCGCCAAGTGAGCTTGCGGCCAGGCAAGGTGTTGCAGCGCGCGGCCTGATGCCGCACCAACGGCGGCGGGCGCATCAAGGGGGGGCTCCATCGGTGCCGGCGCTCCACGCCCATGTCGCGCCTTTTATCTGCGCGCGTTGATGGCTGCTTTGAGTTCCTGGCGGCTGATTTGCAGGGTGACCAGAAGCGGCCACACCACATGCTCGACAAATGCGCGAGCACTTATGCCTGCACCGCAAGCCCGCAGTCTTTGCTGGTAGTTCGCGATTAGGCCGTCGCCGGGCATTTTGAAGTTCGAAATTACCTCGGCCAGGTCAGCGATTGTCGCCGCGCGGTCCTGCGCGAGTTCCAGCTCGATGATGGCCCGGTAAAATCCGCCGTGCGCCGCTTCATCCCGGCCCACCAGATGGAAGATGGCTTCTAGCACACGGTCGTTCGCGCTGCGCGCCTGGTCGCGCTGACGCCTGTAGGCAACATAGGTCGCGCCCTCCTGCAAGGCTCCGTAGCACGCCATCTGGCGCGGCGTTTGGAACGGCAGCTTCCAGGCCTTGGCACATACGCTCGCCTCCAGGGCCTCGACGTGGGCTTCCGACCGCAGGCCCGAGCGGGTCAGGTACTCGCGGAAAACCAGTCCATGCCTGGACTCCTCGAAGGCCCAGCAGGTCTGGAACCAGGCCATGCCGAATCGCGAACGTACCAGCTCCAGCCCATTGGAGCTGTAATCGGGGACATAAAGCTCCTCGGCACAGAAGATCTCCACGCACTGCGCGCAGTTTTCGGTCGCTTTTGAGGTTTCAAGCCGCTCCCACGGCACATCGTTGAAAATGTTCCAGTGGCGCTTCTTCTCGGCGGTCTCAAGGAAATCGAGGTACACGCGATACATCTGGTTGCGAATGCTTTCTATCACGCTTTTACAAGCCTTTATCGATTATACCGATCGAACGCTGCGTTGATGTTTTCTGGTAATGGCATGCGAGCAATGCGCAGGTGGCGCTTGTGATTGGCGAGATTTCCAACGCGCTCGCGGGGCATTACCGAACTCCTTGCCTCAAGCGGTTCGGATTGTCCCCAGCAGGCGACGCGTGGTGGTCGGGGAAGGACCGCATCCGACGTCGAGCAGCCTCCACCTTATTCTTTGCGGCGGCAGAAGTACATCCAGGGGACGAACAAAAATCGCGGCCCGCTCGAAAAAATCAGCGATCAGGTCAGGACGGGGGTATCTTTAGGAGCCGGGCAGGTGTAGAGTTAAGGCTCAACGTTCGGACGTTCCTTTCACATCTACCCGGGAATGAGCTCGGGTTCTCTGTTCGGAGCTGCCCCGGCACAAACTCTCGGAGGGCAAAATGCCCAGCAAGTTATACGTAGGCAATCTGGCCTACTCAGTCACCAACGACGACCTTCACGAACTGTTCTCGCAAGTTGGTCAAGTGCAAAGCGCCACGGTCATCACGGATAAGTTTTCCGGACAATCCAAGGGCTTTGGCTTTGTCGAAATGGCGACCGCGCAAGAAGTCGCCGATGCGATTCGTCAGTTCAACGATTGCGAACTCAAGGGCCGCAACATCAAGGTAAACGAGGCCAAGCCGCGCGAGTCGGGCTTCGGCGCCGGCAACCGTGGTCGCAACAGCGGCGGCGGTGCCGGCCGCGGCCGCAACCGCTGGTAAAAGTGATGCCAGCGCGCGATCGTATTTTGCCCTGAGGCGCGATGGCCGGTTCCGGCGCGCCGCTTGAGCAGCGCCGGACCGGGCCGTCAATTCGGACGGCCCGGTTCTCATCAGCCTCGAAAATGCCGTTGACGGAGGCAAAATGCATGGATAAACGCCAGCGAGAACGTGCGCGCAGACAGAAGCAACAACAAAAGGAACAACGGCGCGTCGAGCGTGCGGCTGAACGTCAGAAACGCGTGCGTGAAGACGGCAAAGACCCCGACCTCGAGGGCATGGTTCCGGGACCGCAACCCGATCAGACTGTCGAGTTGTCCTGAAGCTTCTTCGCCGGATCATCCATCACCGCCTCCCGCCCCACGCAACCGGACAACTCTCGGGACCTACCCGCCGCGCGCGGTCTTTCGCAAGACCGCGCTGGGGCGTTGATCTGATGCAAGGACGCCGCTCAATGCCGCGCCGACAGGCCACCGTCGATTACCAGCTCGGTGCCGGTGACGATGGCAGCTTCGTCCGAGCACAGGTATAGGGCGCCATAGGCGATCTCTTCGGGCGTCGCCGCGCGGCGCATCGGCACCGGATCGGCCAGCGCCTTTTTGACCTCCTCGGGCAGCACAGAGGCGGTCGAGGTCATGGTAAAGCCGGGATGAATGGAGTTGACGCGGATGTTGTGTTCGGCGTACTCCAGCGCGGCCACCTTGCTCATCAG